>Ga0233439_10002132_pt1 | contig 22918 bp, 21 predicted proteins | sample SI_123_September_6_FD_182713 | JGI IMG/M metagenome (GOLD analysis project Ga0233439, IMG submission 182713) | Seawater microbial communities from Saanich Inlet, British Columbia, Canada - SI_123_September2016_100_MG | ecosystem: Environmental > Aquatic > Marine > Inlet | place: Canada: British... | reverse complement strand
CTCGATACCACTCCGGCAGTGGATGGTACCCATCTGGCCCTCTTGGCCCTGGCGGCGGTGCGCGATACGGGGCAAAGGTTCGGCGCGTCTCATATTGTCGACGTGCTGTGCGGGGCCAATAATGAAAAGGTTCGCAAGTTCAATCACAACCGCCTCGACAGCCATGGTTCGGGTAAGGGCCGTGGCAAGCCGGAATGGCAATCGATCTTGCGGCAATTGGTGGCGGGGGGGTATTTGGAGCTGGATGTGGAAGGCTATGGCGGCATGGCCATTGCTTTGCGGGGCCAGGCCATTTTGCGGGATGAGGAAACCTTCCCCTATCGCCCGGACGCGACGCCCCAAGCGAAGGCCAAGGGTAACGCGCGGCGCGCGACCAAAACGGCAAACCCAGCAGCGGGCGAGGAACAGAACCTCTCGGAACGGGATCTGGATCTATTGGGTGCGCTGAAGGCCTTACGCTCTACCTTGTCTAAGGCGCGCAATGTGCCGGCATATGTGGTTTTTTCCGATCGTTCCCTGGCCGATATGGCACAGCAAAGGCCTACATCGGTGGCGGAATTCGCGAATATCCACGGTGTTGGCCAGGCCAAATTGAAAAAATTCGCAGCCCAATTCATGGTCGTGATTTCCGAACATAATCAATAGGGGAGACATCAACAATGGATCCGCAAACTACCGAACCGGAAGGCTATGATGTCCCCGCCGTTGAGGCATGGATCGCCGGCAATGTCAGCGACCTGACACCGCCTTTTAAGTGGACTCGCCTGCAGGGCGGGCACTCGAACCTCACCTATCGTATTGACGATACGCAAGGCCGCGCCGCCGTTATCCGCCGCCCGCCGCAAGGCGTGCTGCTGCCAAAGGCCCACGACATGGGCCGGGAATGGGCCCTTATATCCTGTCTGGGGCCTACACCGGTGCCTGTGGCACCCGCCATGGGCTTCTGTGAGGACCCGAAGGTTACCGGTGCCTGGTTCTATGTCATGGGTTTGATCGACGGTCGCCCGCTGTACAGTACCGCTGATACCGAGGCCGTGGTGCCAATGGAAAATCGCCAAACAATGGCGCGATCATTTATCGATGTACTGGCGGATCTCCATTCTCTTGATCCGGATGACATCGGCCTGGGTGATCTGGGCAAGAAAGAGGACTATGTGGGCCGCCAGTTGCGCACGTGGTTCCGTTCCTGGACCTCGTCCATTGATGACGCCGAATATGACGATCCACGGGCCCATGAGTTGCAAGATTATTTCAGCCGGAATATCCCAGACCAGGGACCGGCGCGGGTGGTGCATGGGGACTATGGCCTGCACAATTGCCTGATTGGATCGGGCGGCCATGTTACAGCCGTGGTGGATTGGGAGATATCGACACTTGGCGATCCCCTGGCAGATCTGGCTTATGCCTTGAACCAATGGGCCGATCCGGGTGATTGGCGCCATGAGGCACCAACCAATTTGCCTGGATTTCCGATGAAGGCTGAACTGGCCGCCCGCTATGCGGCGCGATCCGGTCGCGATCTTTCAATGCTGGAATATTATGTTGGCTTCAATTGGTGGAAGACGGCCTGCATTGTGCATGGGGTCTATGCCCGCTACTGCGCCGGTAAAAAAAGCGCGGTGGGTGCAGACCTTGACAATCTGCGTATGCGGATTGGCAAGGCTTTGGATCTTTCAAGCGAAGCCGTGGCCAACATACGAAATTAGGGCAATTTTCGATTAATTGGAATCGCCCCCGTCGCCCAATCGGCGCGATCTAAGCGATTGGCCTAATTGCTCGATTCTTAAGCGTCCCATCGCCCTGGGCATGTTTAAAAGAAACATGCCTTGGCGGGGCAATCGCCGGACCCAAAACGAAATAGTATCGATATGGAATATACATTAGGCCGGATGCAGATGGCGTTTGGAAAATCTGTCGCCAGGATAGACGATACGAAATAAAACAGCGAAAGGCAGCCCGCTAAATAGCAGGCTGCCTATCACTGAAATCTTCAGCGTTTTTCGACCGGCAACGTTAGTTTGTCGCGGTGGAGGTCGACGTGCTGCTGGATGTATCTGTGCTGGTGTTGTTATTGTCGCTTGAAGCTGCGGCAACTGCAATCGCAATCGCTGCGGCAACTGCTACACCGGCAGCAATCGCGCCGGCGCTCAAGCCGGCAGCTCCGCCGCCTTCTCCACTCTGGCCCGCGGTTACGCCAGTTTGTGTGCCGCTACCAGTTTTAGCAGCTTGCGACTGCGCATAGGCATAGGTTGGCGCTGCCGCCAAAGCGATTGCCAAGCTAAATGCAGTCAGTGTCTTTTTAACGACCATTGCCGAGGACCTCCAAATTGAAACACTTCAAAAAATTTTAACGATTTAACTGATGCCCGACAACTGCTATCCATCGCGTCTTCAAAAACTAATCTCGGACGCGAATACAGTATGTCTGACCCTCACAAATCATAAAGCCATTCTTGCATTCTTTCGATACAAGTAATTTGATGCAAGCAAAAGTTAGAAACTATGTCGCAAAAATAAATTTTGCTTTCAACAAACGCCAGCAACCTACGGATATTCCTGGTTTTTCGCAAGTGCATTTCCACAATCGAGGCAAGAAAATCACATATTGTGGCAACAATACAACAGGCAGGTTACCTAGCCAAAAACAGCAATACCGTATTGTCATTCTTGTAGAGGGAAAAGGTTAATGAAATTGCTTATATTGTCAGATGAATGCTACGGGGAATCGAGATTTTCGATAATTGATTTATGACGACTGAACGGCCAAAGCCAAATTTTCCGACGCTTAAGTGTTTGCTGCTATTAGGATTTTCCGTCCAGGCGCTGGCCGGGGACATGATATCCGGGGCTGCGGCGCAAACAAGAGATCATGGCGTGGCGTTGTCTTACGATATTTTTTTGGGCGGCTTTCTATCGGGGACAGTTGATCTGAGCGCCAAGATTACTGACGGCCACTATCACATTACAACAATATCAAGCACTCATGGGGTGTTGGACTACCTTATTGAATTGCGGCGTCGGAACGAGGTTATGGGTCGATTCGTAGCAGAGAAAGCTTATCCAACCACCTACAACACAACTGGACAATGGGCGGGGAAAGATCGTTCCGTACAAATTGAGTACGGAACGCAGGGCGATAGTGGAAATATTGTACGTTTCGTTGCCAGACCGGGCGCAGTTGAGGATGAGCGCGAAGCTGTCCCCAGCAACCTTCTGCCTGGTACCATGGACCCCATCAGCGCCATGTATGAGGCGTTATTGCGCAATGAGGCTACGGGTTCTTGTGATGGAATAGCCAAGGTGTTCGATGGACGCCGTCGTTATAACTTTCGATTTCAGTCCATTGGCAACGTTGATGCGGGCACATTGAAAGATAAAGCACAGCTGTTTTCGGCACCTCCCGGATTGGTGCAAATCTGTCGTATCAGACAAAATATACTCGCCGGTGCCTCCAAGAGAAAATGGCTGCCTCGTTTCGTGCGTCCTGAATGGACGGATATTTGGTTGGCCAAAATACGGGCCGATTTACCGGCTTTGCCTTTGCGTCTGGAGGCTGATGCAGGGATGGGTGCCATGGTGGCGCGCCTGGTTGCTGTTGGCGGTCGAATATATCCGCCTGGGGAAGGTCCGAAAAGCGCGGCATCCGCAGCACCCACTGATAAGCTGTATGACAGACCTCGTGATGACCAAAAATAGACAGGCATCAATACTTGCCTAGAAATTCCAAAGCCGCATCCATGGCACCGGCGTGGCCCCAAATATCGTGCGCTGCACCACCGCCATCTATTATCAAAGATTTCGAACGCGTCGGTGTTTTGAAGAATTTACTGCAATCACCTAGTTGCCCCGACGTGCGATCAGGTTGGTACCAAGGATCATCGCTGCGCACGATAGCCAGTACCGGCTCCCCCTCAGGTGCCGCTAAACCGTGGATGAACGGCGCACCGTGACAGGTCCATTGGCTGATAATGCGGGCGTTGAATTCCTCACCCCGATATAGAGCTGCCGCGACCCCGCCCTCTGATGTGCCGACCAAAAATAAACGACGGTTGTTGATCCAGGACAGTTGCGCCATGCGTTGGAGGGCATAGCTGATTTCCACCAGGCGAAAGTCAAAGACGAAAATATTCTCCCCGCCCGTCTGTTCCGATGGGCGGCATTGCAGAGGGCGAAAACGTCTGGCAAAGCTATTCGGTGCAAAAACGACAAAGCCCGCCTTGGCAAATGCCAACAATGGCGTTAGCCGACCCAACCCGGTACAGCCATGCATATAAAGGACTGTCGGATAACGTCGCCCAGGTAACAAACCGTCCAGATGTTCCTGCACCGCTTTGTCGGACAGTTTCCCGACCAGTGGCTCCTGTCCTTTGGACCGCGGCAGCACGATGGTGGCGAGGTCAAAAGTTCGCGCGATATCGCTGTTGGTCTCGGTCAGCGCGGCTGGGTTCAGCAGTTCGCTGCGGTTCCAGGTTTCACTTTCGCAGGCGCCCAGAAACAACCCGCTTACCAAAAGCAGCCCCATTGTCCGCGCAAAACAAAAAATCCGACCGTTACCCCAATGCGCCCGGTCCACTATCCCGCTCCTTCTATTGAAGCTGCCCGTACCCACCAATCCTGGTGGTTTCCGGATAGCAGCGCCGCTGCTGCCTCTGCCTCGGCCAGCACGTCAAACAATCCGAAACAGGTTGCGCCTGATCCCGACATGCGCGCCAGGCGGCACTGGGGCAGGGCCGACAACGCAGCCAAGACTTCATCCAACACCGGGCACAACGCACGGGCGGGGACTTCAAGATCATTGCGTTGACGGGCCAGGGCTTGAATAAAATCATCCCGTTGCGATGGAAATTCATGCATAGGTTGATTGTCAGAAAATGGCCTGTGCATATTTTTGAAGACAGCGGCCGTCGACAATGGCTGGGCTGGGTTGACCAATAAAACCGCGAAGGATGGCAGGATGCCAACTTCCCCCACATCATGGCCGATGCCGGTAATGATACTGGGAACTGTACGCAGGCATACAGGGATGTCTGCGCCAAGGGGTGCGGCCAGGGTCGCCAGCGCGTCGTCATCGATAGGCAACTTCCACAAGGCTCGCAACGCCAACAAAGTCGCCGCGGCATCGGCAGAGCCGCCACCAATCCCCGCCGCGATGGGCAATGATTTATGCAGCGTGATCCGCGCCTGGGGTGGGCGTCCGGCCGCCCGCGCCAATGCCGCTGCCGCCTGCCAGGCTAAATTGCTTTCGTCTGCGGGTAGATGTCGGGCAAAAGGCCCGGTTATATCCAGGGCCAGATTATCGCTCGCCGTGACCGTGATCTTGTCACCGATGTCAGCAAAGACGACCAGACTATCCAGGCAATGATAGCCATCGGCCTGCCTGCCGGTTACGTGCAGATAAAGATTGAGCTTGGCCCGCGCCAGCCACTGTTCAGGATTATTCGCTTTGATATTTTCCGCTCCAGCTAATGAACCGGTCCTTGCCTCGACTGCCTTCTACTCAGTCACCTTTTGCGTTTTTTAAGCCAACGGTTGGCCAGGCTTCTGATCCTATTGCTGTCCTAAGGGTTTGGCCGGACCAAGCCCATTCGCTTGTTTCTCTTGAATGGCGGGTATGCTTTTCTTCTCCGCGCCAAGGTCGATTGCATGGTTCCATTGAAAGCCCGCTTCCAGTTTTCGCCCGGCCCGCCAATAAGCATCGCCCAGATGATCATTAATGATGGGGTCCTGCGGCCGCAATTCAACGGCACGTTCCAGATGCTTGACCGCTTCCTCATACCGGCCTAATCGATAAAACACCCAACCCAGACTATCCACCACATAGCCGTCGTTGGGCCGTTTCGAAACCGCCTTTTCGATCATTTCACGAGCCCGGACAAGATTGATACCCTGATCGATCCAGGAATAGCCCAGATAATTCAGCACGCTGGCCTCTTCGGGACGAAACGACAAAGCCTTTAGAAAATCAGCCTCGGCCCTGCCCCATTGTTTTGATCGCTCCAACGCTATGCCGCGCTCATACAGCAAGGTCCAGTGGCGAGCACTTAACGTACCGATGCGTTTAATAACTTCGTCATATGCAGCAATGGCTTCTTCGAAGCGTTCTTCGAAACGCAGAATTCGCGCCGTCGTTATCAGGGCTGAGGTGTCTTTGGGCCGTTCTTTCGCCATGCTTTGCAACAGGCTGACGGTCTCATCAATCCTGTTCAGGCTATTCATATTCGCCGCCGTACGGATGCGCGCATTCCAATGGAAGGGGGAGCCGTCTGGGATACCTTTATAAACGGCGATGGCGTCCTCAAACCGATTTACATTTTCCAGAATTTCGGCGCGTAGCATGAGGGCGGAGTCGAGACCAGGACGCAAATACAGTGCCAGATTGGCGTAGATGCGGGCCTGGTTGCCGTTCCGCGCATTGGCGATGGCAAAGCCCGTTGACAGCAAAGCCTCGGCCACACCGTCCGCGACGCTGGCCATGGGCGGCAATAGATCTTCGCCGGCCTGTAATTGCTCTTTGGCCCAGCCGATCACCGGGTTGCTGGGAAGGCGCTTGAGGAATTTATCATACAGCGCCAATGCCTGTTCCCGGTCACCACGGCGCGCTAAAAAACCGCCGTAATTCAAGGTGACCCTGGTAACCCGGCGGGCGTCATTTTTCAGCGCCGCCTCATAGGCCGCTGCAGCGGCCTCGTCATGGCTGGCAAAATCGCTGATCAAAGCCATATGATAGGTGCGAAAGGGGGCAAAGGCCTTGCGCTTTTTCAAGCCTTCCAGAGTTTCCATCGCCGCTTCATATTCGTTGTTGCCGGCCTCAACCCAAGCCATGATCATGGGCTGCAACAGAGACATATAACTTTCCCGGTTGGAGGCCAGCAAATGCGTCCGTGCCGAGGCTAAATCGCCCAAATGAATTGCCTGTGCCGACAAAATCAAACGTGCGAAGGCGGCGTCCTTTTGGCGACCGATCCGGCGTTCCGCCAACTCGATGGCGCGGGCCATGCGCCCTTCCATCAACATCAACACCATGGTCTGGTGCAAAAGGGATTGATTGTCAGGATCGGCGGCCAGGGCGACGTCGTAATAGGTCGCGGCGCGACGGGAATCTTTCTTATCGCGGGCCACCCGCCCCGACAGGAAGTGGCCAAGGGGAGAGGGATCCGGCGTTGCCATAGCCGCCGCCGAATTGTCGGTCACACCAGGTTCCATGGCGGAATTGGCACAGCCCGATAAAAGCGAGACCGCCAACGCCGCTGCCGTCAGTACCGCCCCGAACGTTTTGGTGTGAGAGGTGGTGCGGGAAAACAAGTTACATATTGGGATAATTCGGGCCACCCGTTCCCTCCGGTACTGTCCAGGTAATATTCTGCGTCGGATCTTTGATGTCACAGGTTTTGCAATGAAGGCAATTCTGCCCATTGATTTGCAGTCGTGGATTGCTGCCATCATCATCGGTCAAAATTTCGTAGACCCCGGCCGGGCAATAGCGTTGTTCAGGCGCATCATAGAGAGCCAGGTTATGATCGACGGGCACGTTCGGGTCAGTCAGTTTCAAATGAACCGGCTGATCTTCTTCGTGGTTTGTGTTGGATATGAAGACCGATGAAGGTTTGTCGAAGCTGAATACGCCGTCAGGTTTTGGGTAATCAATTTCCTTGCACTGATCTTTCGGCTTCAGGCCCTCGTAATCCGCATGCGGGTGAGACAAAGTCCAGCCTACATTGCCGCCCAGGAATTGATCAAAACCATTGTATAAAGTGCCGCCGATCAGTCCCCATTTGGCAAAGGCAGGGCGGAAGTTCCGGGCCGCGGTCATTTCCTTCCAGACCCAGGATTCCCGCACGGATACGGGATAGTCCTCCAACAAAGCGGCGGGCATTTCCTGGCCGGCCTCATTAGCTGCCTGGATTGCCGCGAATGCCGCCTCGGCTGCCAGCATGCCGGTCTTGATGGCATTGTGGCTGCCTTTGATCTTGGGCACATTGACAAAACCCGCGCTGCAGCCCATCAGGGCACCGCCGGGGAAAATCAGATTGGGTATGGATTGCAGGCCGCCTTCGTTGATGGCCCGGGCACCATAGGAAATTCGCTTGCCCCCCTCCAGGTGACAGGCGATGTCCGGGTGGGTCTTGTAGCGCTGAAATTCATCGAACGGCGACAGATAGGGGTTTTGATAGTCCAAGGCGATGACAAAGCCGACGGCGACCTGATTGTTGTCCAGATGATAGAGGAACGAGCCGCCATAAGTGGCATTGTCCATGGGCCAGCCGGCGGTGTGTACCACAAGGCCTTCCTGGTGGACCTCGTCAGGTACTTCCCACAGTTCCTTGAGCCCGATGCCATAGGTTTGCGGTTGGCAATCCTTGGCCAGATCGAAACGCTCCAGCAGTTGCTGGGACAGCGAACCCCGACAGCCTTCGCCCATCAGCGTGTATTTCGCATGCAGTTCCATGCCTGGCTCAAACGCGGGTTTCTGTTCGCCCTCGGCGTTGATGCCCATGATCCCGGTAACCACGCCCTTGACCCGGCCATCATCGTGAAACAGTAACTCGGATGCGGCAAAGCCCGGGAAAATCTCCACGCCCATGGCCTCTGCCTGCTCTGCCATCCAGCGGGCGACGTTGCCTAGTGAAATGATGTAGTTGCCGTGGTTATGGGTTGCCTTGGGCAGCATGAAATTCGGTAGTGGAATAGAATTAACCGCAGTCAGAAACATCAGCTTTTCTTTGGTCACGGGAACGTTCAGGGGCGCGCCGCGCTCGGCCCAATCTGGAAACAGCTCATCCATGCCGCGCGGTTCCATGACCGCACCAGAGAGGATATGCGCACCAACTTCTGAACCTTTTTCCAGGACGCAAACCGATAGTTCGGTGCCCGCCGCCTCTGCCATCTGCATCAAACGGATGGCTGCTGATAGTCCCGCCGGTCCGGCGCCAACAATCAGCACATCCACTTCCATCGATTCACGTTCAGATTCAAGCTCCATGGCACCTTTTCCTATAACCGAACTAACCTATATTTGTCGTCCGTTATGCCGCCGAATACCGTGTCGGGTCAATGGTGGCATTCGCGAAGCTGTGTTAAACTTGCCTCTATGGAACATACAGCTAATTGTCTTGCCGCGCTGAACTTCTATGTCGATGCCGGCGTGGACGAGGTTATTGGCACCATGCCCGTTGATCGCTATACGGAAAGCAAGGCCACGCAGGCGGCGGTCACACAAGCACCGGCACCACAAGCGCCGCGCCGACAGACATCGGCATCATCGTCGAAAGCTGCCGCGCCACGGAAAGTGGCACAGACGGAGGCGGAGACCTCTGCCAGGGCCCTGGCTGCCGGTGCTGCCGATCTGGCTGCCTTGCAAGACGTCATGGCAGGGTTTGATCTGTGCCCATTGCGCAGGACCGCGACCAATACCGTATTTGGTGCCGGCAACGCTGCGGCCAAGTTGATGTTGGTTGGGGAAGCTCCCGGCGCGGACGAAGACCGCCAGGGTCAGCCCTTTGTGGGCGTGTCCGGCCAATTACTGGACCGCATGCTGGCCTCCATCGGGCTGGACCGGGACAATGTCTATATCACCAACATGCTGGCCTGGCGGCCGCCGGGTAATCGTAAGCCGACGGCGGAAGAAACCACAATGTGCCTGCCGTTTATCCGCCGGCATATTGAACTGGTCGCGCCCGATCTGCTGGTTTTTGTCGGCGGCACAGCGGCTACCACATTGTTGGATCGTAACGACGGCATCACCCGTATGCGGGGGCGATGGTTCGACTATATGGTGGACGGCGGCAGCGCCATTCCAGCCATGCCAATATTCCACCCGGCCTATCTTTTACGACAGCCGGCTTTGAAACGGCAGGCCTGGATCGACCTTCTGGCCATCAAGGCCAGGCTACAAGATATATCTTGACGGCCATATTTAGCGTTTAAAATTATCATAACTACTAAATATGGTGTTTTGCATGGAACGGCTGTGTTGCCGGACTCTTTCCAATGGGGTATTTAGATAACCTATGCCGGAAGATTTGAAACATACAATGCGGCCCGGGAACGGGCCTATCGGGGCGCGTTCGTTTTGGCGCGATCATGCCTTGGGGTGGATTGCAGCCGTTGCCCTGATGCTATCCGTTGCCGCCCCGACGACAAGTTTGGCCAACCAAACAATTACCCCCCCCGCTGCGCCGGTTTCATCCAAAGACCTTGGTTTGCCGCAAATGCTGGGCGCGGAGGATGTTCGCCGCTATCAGCGCATTTTCACCCTGCAAAAGGTTGGCAAATGGAAGGCTGCGGATCGCCTGATCCGCCAGCTTGATGATGATCTGTTGCTGGGTCATGTGCTGTATCAACGATATATGCACCCAAGGAAATACCGCTCCCGCTATCGGGAACTGAAGGGCTGGCTGGCGAAATATGCCGATCACCCTGGTGCTTCGGCGATTTACAAATTGGCTATGCGGCGACGACCGAAAAACTATCGGCTGCCACAGCGTCCCATCGGCCCGGCGACGGCGCGGGGCTATGCGGAATTGGCACCGGATCCGGCCTACCGGTCGCCGCGAAAGCGAACCGCGGCGCAGCGCCGTCAGGTCAGAAATATTTCCGCTAAAATTCGCCGCAACGTCCGGCATGAAATTCTCACTGCGTCTGAGACATACCTGGCCCGCAGGGATGTTCGAAAATTACTCGATACCGTGGAACGGGATGCCTTGCTGACCCGGGTCGCGGCGGGATGGTTTTATCGCGGCAATGCAGCAAAAGCCCTGGCCCTGGCCAGCCCGGCGGCGGAAAGATCCCGCAAACGCGTATCGACCGCAGATTGGATCGCTGGTCTGTCAGCGTGGCGTTTGCAAAAGACTGTTCTGGCGGCCGGGCATTTTGCGGCCCTGGCAGGTTCCGGGGTCGCCGATGATTGGAACCGGGCGGCGGGTGCTTTTTGGGCCGCACGGGCCTATTTGGTGAACCGGCAGCCGAACCGGGTCAATCCCATGCTGCAAATTGCAGCCGGTTATCCGCGTACCTTTCATGGCTTGATCGCGGCCCGGCAATTGGGTGTGGAACTGGATCTGCAATGGACAGCCCCGCCACTGACTATGGATGGGCGGGCCCTGGTGGACAATATTCCCGGTGCCCGCCGTGCCATCGCCCTGGCCCAGATGGGACAGCGCCATATGGCCGAGCGGGAATTGCGCCGTAGTTATTATGATGCCAATCATCTCAGCGGCCCGGCGTTGTTGGCCCTGGCCCATAAACTGGACCTGCCCGCCACCCAGTTGCGCATGGCCAAGGGGGTGCGTGGCGATGATGACCGGCCCTTTGACCGGGCCCTGTTCCCCGCACCGTCGTGGCGACCAGCCAAAGGCTTTGCCATGGACCGGGCCCTGATGTTCGCATTTATGCGTCAGGAATCCGGTTTCAACGCACGGGCAAAAAGCCCCGTTGGTGCCCGCGGCCTGATGCAGTTGATGCCGCGCACCGCATCATATATGGCCAACGACCGTAGCCTGCGCCGAAGCAATAAGTCGAAGCTGTATGATCCGGAATACAATTTGGAGCTGGGGCAAAAATACATCGGCTATCTGCTGGGTGACAGTCTGGTCAAAGGTGATTTGTTCCACCTCGCAGTTGCCTACAATGCGGGTCCTGGTAATCTGAGCAAGTGGCTGCGCAAAGCCAAGTTTGGCGACGATCCATTGATGTTCGTGGAAAGCATCCCCTGGCGGGAGACCCGCCTGTTTGTGGAACGGGTGCTGACGAATTTCTGGATCTATCGTGAACGTTTCTCACAAGACAGCCCGTCCCTGGATGCCGTGGCGTCCGGTCACTGGCCGATCTATTTCCATTTGGACAAAGCAACGAAAGCAGTCGCGCGCAATGCCCGGAATTGACGAAAACCTCGACTTTAAGCCCATCAACATCGCCATCCTGACGGTCTCTGACAGCCGCACCCTGGAAGATGATAAATCCGGCGATATTCTGGTAGAGCGATTGACGGCATATGGCCATAACCTGGCCGACCGCGCCATCGTCAAGGACGACGTGCCCGCGATCACCGCCCAGCTGAAGGCCTGGATCGCCGATGCAGGCGTTGAAACGGTAATCTCCACAGGGGGAACCGGGGTCACGGGCCGGGACGTCACGCCGGAGGCTTTTGCAGGCGTCTACGAGAAGGAGATCGCGGGCTTTGGCGAGGTCTTCCGACAGATCAGTTTCAAGTTCATCGGCACCTCGACCATTCAATCCCGCGCCACCGCCGGTGTGGCAGGGGGGACCTATCTATTTGCCTTGCCGGGCTCACCGGGGGCCTGTCGGGATGGTTGGGATCATATCCTCAAGGATCAGCTGGATATCCGTTTCCGCCCCTGTAATTTTGCTGAGCTGATGCCCCGCTTGTTGGAGCACCTATAGGCGAACGCGGGTAAGCGAACGGGGGTAAGCGTCGTTGAAAATCATCATTGATACGGATCCTGGCCAGGACGATGCCGCCGCGATCATGCTGGCGCTGGGCAGCCCGGAAATAGAACTGCTGGGCATCACGGCGGTGGCCGGCAATGTGCCGCTGGCGTTGACCGAGCGCAATGCGCGTATCATCTGCGAGATGTCCGGTCGCCGGGACGTTAAAGTTTTTGCCGGTGCCGACGGCCCATTGCACGGCCGTCAGGTCACGGCGGAACATGTCCATGGCAGAAGCGGCCTGGATGGCCCGGAATTGTTTGAGCCTTCGTTTTCTTTGCATGACGGCCACGCGGTCGATTTCATCGTTCGTACATTAATGACAGAGGCCGCTGAAAGCGTCACATTATGCCCCATCGGGCCGCTGACCAACATTGCCCTGGCCCTGCAAAAGCAGCCTGAAATTGCCGGGCGGATGCAACAGATCGTGTTGATGGGTGGCGGCTACTTCGCCCAAGGCAACGTCACGCCGTCGGCGGAGTTCAACATCTATGCCGATCCGGAGGCCGCTGCCGTGGTTTTCGCCTCCGGCGTGCCCATGGTCATGATGCCCCTGGATGTTACCCACAAAGTGCTGACCACACGGCCCCGCATTGAACGCATTCGCGCCATCGACAATCGTGCCGCCCGTGCCATGGTTGAGATGTTGGAGTTTTACAGACGCTATGACGTGAACAAATACGGCACGGACGGCGGCCCCCTGCATGACCCGACGACAATCGCCTGGCTGTTGCAGCCTGACTTGTTTCAGGGCCGCATGTGCAATGTGGAAATCGAAACCACCTCGCCGCTGACCCGTGGTGCCACGGCGGTGGATTGGTGGGGCGTCACGGATCGAGACAAAAATGCCATGGTGATCGGCGACGTTGACGCGGATGGTTTTTTTGATCTGTTGACGCGGCGATTAGCCAATTTAGGTTAATGCCGCGTGAGAGAAAGGCCCTTACGGCATCTGCATCAGTTTGAAATTGTCGAAGTACATTTGGAGGCTACCTTTGAAATGACAGCGCAAGTACCCGCGCCGCTGCTATTTACGCCGTTGACCTTGCGTAATGTGAGCCTGAAAAACCGCATCGCAATCTCGCCGATGCAGCAATATGCCGCCGGTCCCGACGGCAAAGTGGTTGACTATCACACGGTACATTATGGCCGCATGGCCATGGGCGGGGCCGGATTGGTATTCACTGAAGCCCTGTGCGTTGCGCCCGAAGGCCGCTTGACCTACAGCGACCTGGGCATTTGGCATGACGAATTTGTCGAGCCCCTGGCCCGCTTGGCAGATAATATCCGTGCCTTGGGTGCCGTGCCGGGCGCGCAGATTTTACATGCCGGGCGCAAGGCCTCCGTGCAACGGCCCTGGCAGGGCTATATGCCCCTGTCGGACCAGGATCGTGAAGCCAGGGGAGAGGCACCATGGCAAACGGTTGCGCCCTCGCCCCTGCCGGCCAACCCCGGTTGGCCGACGCCACGCGAACTGACGGAGGCGGAGATTGCGGAAATTGTGACGGCGCACGGTGCGGCAGCAAGGCGTTGTCGCCAGGCCGGATTTGAAGTCCTGGATATTCATGGCGCGCACGGCTATTTGATCCACACATTTCTGTCGCCCATCAGCAATCAACGCACAGACGGATACGGCGGTGATCTGGCAGGCCGTATGCGTCTGGCGCTTGAAATCGCGGCGGCTGTGCGGGACGAATGGCCCGATGATAAGCCACTTTTTTACCGCCTGTCATGCATCGACGACGAACCGGACGGCTGGACAATGGAAGATAGCATTATTCTGGCGCAGGAACTGGGCCGCCTGGGCGTCGATGTCATCGATTGCTCCTCCCGCGGTCTGGGACAGCGCACCACGCCCGTGACCGTGCCCAGAGAACAAGGGTTCCAGGTTCCCTTCGCGGAGGGCATCCGGCGGAATACGGACCTAAAGTCAATGACCGTCGGTTTGATTATGGAGCCGGAATTTGCTGAAGGCGTGCTGCAGGACGGGCGTGCGGACCTGATCGCCATCGGGCGCGAAGCGTTGTTCAATCCGCAATGGCCGCTACAGTCCAGCCTGGCGCTTATGGGCGATGAAGCCTACGACCATTTCTGGCGACCGAATGACGCCTGGTGGTTGGAAAAGCGCGCCCGCTCCCTCGCCGCTGCCAAAGCGGCAGGTCCTGCATAAGCGCTCAATGTACTAATGCCGAGGTGCGCTAATTCAGCACCCGTTAATTCAACACCATGTCAGCGGCTTTTTCACCGATCATGATGGCGGGGGCGTTGGTATTGCCGGAAATTAACGTCGGCATGATTGAGGCATCGGCCACCCGCAGGCCTTCCACGCCGTGCACTTTCAGTTGATGGTCAACCACGGCCTTTGCGTCGCTGCCCATTTTGCAGGTTCCCACGGGATGATAGGTCGTCTCCGCCGTCTGCCTGACCCAATCCAGAATTTCTTCGTCTGTGCCCTGGGCCGGGCCGGGGGCCAGCTCTCGCGTCTGCAGGGCGGCCATGGCGGGTGCGGTCATCATGGCGCGCACGATGCGGATCGCACGCACGGTAATCTCACCATCCATGGGCGAAGACAGAAAATTGAAGTTGATGGCCGGCGGGGTGCCGGGATGGGGCGAGGTTATGTGGATATGGCCGGTGCTGTCCGGGCGCATGGGATGGGCATAACAGGTTATGCCGGGTGTCTTGGACATCTTAAAACCCGGTTCGTACAGCATGGGCACAATACCAAGCAGGCTATCGGGTGCCTCCAGCCCCTCGCGGCTGTGGATGAAGGCGCGGATGGGGGCGGCGGGGATGCCCAGCATGCCTTTGCGCAAAAACAAATAGCGCATGGCCTGTTTCACCAGGCCCAGGCCGCTGCCCATATCATTATAGGTAACGCCCGGCTTGTCGATGGCCCAGCGGGTCCGGGGGGCGTAATGGTCGCGCAGGTTTTCACCGACGCCTGGCAAGGCGTGGCGCACTTCAATCCCCAGATCCCGCAGACGTTCGGGCTGGCCGATGCCTGACAGCTCCAGCAATTGCGGGGAATTGATGGTACCGGCGCTGATCACCACCTCTGCCCGGGCATGGGCCTCGCGCGCCTGGCCCTTCACGGAATAGCGCACGCCGGTGCAGCGTTTGCCCTCCAGCACTAGGGAGCCCGTTAAGCTATCGGTTTCAATGTGCAGGTTCGGGCGTCGGCGGACCGGGTCCAGATAGCAATGGGCCGTGCTCATGCGCCGGCCCTTGGCGATGGTCGCCTGGCTCATGGCGATGCCTTCCTGGCGGGCCCCGTTGTAATCGGGGTTGTGGGGTATGCCAACCTGTCCGGCAGCCGCGATCAGGGCATCGTAAAGGGGCCCGGTCTCATCCGGGTTGGTGACGCGCAGGGGGCCGTCCCGGCCGCGAAATTCATCCTCGCCGCCGTCATAGCTTTCCAGCCGTTTAAAAAACGGCAGCACATCCCCATAACTCCACCCCGTGTTGCCCAGCTGCGCCCAGGTATCGTAATCCCGGGCCTGGCCACGGACAAAGACCAGGCCGTTGATGGCCGAGGACCCGCCAAGCAGGCGCCCGCGGGGCACCGCAATCCTGCGTCCGTTGGTGGAAGCCTCCGGCTCGGACGTATAGCACCAGTTGGCAGCGGGGTTCTCAATCAGTTTGGCATAGCCAATGGGGAAGGCGGACCAGGGGTTGGAGGCCGGGCCGGCTTCGAGGACAAGCACGGAATTTTTCGGGTCCGCCGATAGACGGTTGGCCACAACAGCGCCCGCCGAACCCGCCCCGACGACAATGTAGTCATAGCTTTGAATATCGGCGTCCTGCATGAAACTCTCTACCTGTGCCGGTCCCTCGGGCAATTCCGAAAGCCACAATCAATGTATGGGAGAGCCAGGGGGTGGTCAAATTACCTTGACCGATTACACCGTGTCGCCGAAATTCAGATATAAAACGCTACGCCGCTTTTTGTTTCCGGCACCGCGCCATCACGCCTAGGCCAAGTAACCCTGATAGGAAGAGCGGTAGAGCGGCGGGAACCGGGACTGCGGGGATATCGGCGGTCAGGGCAGTTATTGTGCCCGTAAAATTGTCTTCCCCACCTGCAATGGTTAGTCCCCTAATGTTAAAGCTTATCAGGTCAAAGTCGGAGAGTAGGAGGGCCGTTGTCGGCAAATCAAGAGAATCAAAGACCATTTGTGTTGTATCTTGTAGATCTACGGAGAAAGCATATGAATCATCGTAAGTAAAATTTGCGGAGGTTAGCCCGTCACCCGCAAATACGGCCCGGTCGTTGAGGGACGGATGTTGATTAGCAATCACAACTCGGGAACTGCTGGACTGGACCACGACCCCGGCACCGCCGGTATTAAAGGTCACATCATTGCTAATGCCCGGATATACGGCGATTAATGTTCCAACAAGTGTTGTTAGCACAGCTGATGTATCGTATTGGAACTGACCAGAGAATGTCGTCCCCGCGGTAATTCCCGCAGTACCAACCTGACCGGTATCGTCACTAATAATGTTAGTAACCTCTCCCTCGAAGGTATATTTTATCAACGTGGCAGAAGCGGGCGTAACCCCAACTGCGGCCAGTGCAATAGCGATTGCAGCCAAAGCGCTCATTTTTATCATCATTGTCTTCCCTTTGTTGCCTCCACGGTTCCCCCAGGAAGACGTTTGCCGTATCGCATTATCCCAATTCCAGACAATCAGACTTCACGCGTAGCCGCCTCAGCTAACAAAATCTTAACGACGCCCAAAAGGGTTGACAACCCCCCATATGGGGGGCGTGAGCGAAAAATTTTGAATTTTTTCTGGGGGCTGACCCAGATAACGCCAATTAGGTATTATTCGACTATACCCCCGCATACAGCCCGATGGCACCAGACGAGGCCAGGGCGTTGATGTCTTCGTCCGCGTGGCCAAGTTCTGACAGAATCTCACGGCTGTGTTCGCCAAGGTGGGGGGCGTGGACCAGAGGGTCGCCTTCACGCGGGGGGCGGACGCCGGGGATGATGGGCATGGGGATTTGGCCGACGCCGGATTGGTTGATCCAGCGCACGGCTTCCACTTCGCGGACATGCTCGCACGCGAAATAGTCGCCATAGTCCTGAACCTTGGCAAACAGCATATCAACCGCCGTCAGGGCTGTGGATAGTTCCTGCAATGTCCTGGTTTTGATCGCCGCCCGTAACAGGGGCATCAACCCGTCGGCGTTGGCAAAGCGGGCGGGCACGTCGCGGTATTTTGGGTCGTCCACCAATTCCGGCAGGCCAAGAACATGACACAGGCTGGCAAAATGATTGTCCCGCCGGGCGTTGATGTTGAGGTAGCCATCCTTGGCCGCGAACATGCCAACAGGCACACCCAGGGGTGCGGTCTCGCCTTTCTCAAGCGCGTACTCGATCATCTTGGCGGATTGGAAGGCACCAATGGCTTCCATCAGGGAGGTCTTGATATGTGTCCCGCCCGCCCCAGTGCCCCTCTGCATGGCGCGCCGATAAAGGGCGGGTGCGACGGCCTGAAAACCGTATAGGCCGGTGACCACATCTATGGCCAGCAGATTGATACGCTGGGGCAAACCATCGGCATCCTTGTTGACGGACATCAGGCCGGAAAAGGCCTGCATCACGGCATCCGTGGCGGGAAAGTTTGCATTTGGCCCGGTCTGGCCAAAGCCGGTGATGGACAGATAGATCACATCGGCGTTTTTACGGGCCACCGTGGCATAGTCCAGGCCCAGGCGGGCCGTGACGCCGGGGCGGTTGTTCTCGATCACCACATCGGCCGCATGCGCCAAACGAAGGGCGATGGCCTTGCCGTCCGGGTGCTTCAGATCCAGGGCCAGGCTGCGCTTGCCCCGGTTGAAGGCCATGCCGTAGGCGGAATTGTCGCCATAGGTTTTGCCAATCTCGCGGCCCCAATCACCCGCCAGGGGTTCCAGCTTTACAACGTCCGCGCCGTGGCGTGCCAAAAGCATGCCGCAATGGGGCCCGGCAACCCCTTGGGAGATATCCAGGACCCGCAGTCCCTCGTAAGGTAGGTCTTCAGTGTCACTCATGGTCTCTCTCGTAATCTTTCTTAGGTGGGCGGTCTCGATAAGCCTCAAAATCCGCCGCTGTATCTACATCCGACAGGGTCTCCAACATGACGACCCGCGCCGTGCCTGGCAAGTTGGACACGCAATCGGCCAGGGCATGGGCGCTGGACCAGCGGGCATTTTTGAACAGCCGACCGGCCCATTGGCCACGGCGCAAGCCGACCAGCCAAAAGCCGCCGTCCGCCGCCGGCCCGAATACGGCGTCGGCGCATTTGAGGGCTTGCATGGCTTGGGCCACATGCGCCGGGCCCAGATCGGGAATATCGCCGCCGACCAGCACCACAGGTCCGTCATGGCACTGCATGGCGCGGGCCATGCGCCGGCCCAGATCGCCCCGGCCCTGGGGCTGTCGCAGCAGATTTTGTGGCCAGCGGGCGAAATCCTTGTCGGGGCTGACGGCGGCCACGGTGCGCCAGCGGGGATCATCGCCAAGGCGTCGCCATAGCCTTGATAGCATCCTGTTATAGAAACGCCAGGCGGCCAAGGGGCCAATGGTCTTGCCCAGGCGGGTCTTCACCGCGCCCAGGCGCGGCGCTTTGACGAACAGGATCAGTGTGCCCTTTTCGTTTGCCATAGGTTTCATTTGTACAGTTTGACCAGATATTTAGGCGGTACGCGAAGGAAATACAGGCTTAAACACAGCAGATTGCGGGCCGGGCGCAGGCCATAGCCCCCCTGTCGATAGCGCTTGGCGGACGTCGTTGCCGCAACCGCCAATATAGCTAGCCGACGCCGTCCTATGCGACGCACCAGATCAACATCCTCCATCAACGGCAGATCCCGATAGCCCCCGACCCGGCCGTAAAATGGCCGGGATATCAACAGGCCCTGGTCGCCATAGGGCAGACCAAAGGTGGTGCAGCGCCAGGCGACGATCTTTTCCAGACGGCGGGCCTTGGGATCAGGGTCATCCAGGGCAAAGCGAAAGGCTGCGGCGCGGTTGCGGTTGCCTTCATCCGAAATGAAATTTTCTACGGCGAACAGCCAGTCTTTGGCCAAAATTGTGTCGCCATGCAGGAACAGGAACCACTCGCCTTTGGCTGCCACTGCGCCGCGCTGCAATTGCCCGCCGCGTCCCGGTGCGCTGTGCAGCACTTTTGCCCCCACGGCTTCTGCAACTGCCATCGTTCGGTCAGTGGAACCGCCATCGATTACCAATATTTCGCCGACCAGGCCGCTATCCCGCCCCGCCTGCAGGGCGGTAATAGTTGCGGGCAGTGTGGCGGCGGCGTTCAGGGTGGGGATGACAATTGAAATCATGACATCATCATAACCTATTTTTGTCCGTCAAATAATGTTCTTGATTTGTTCTTGATTTATTTTTGCGGAGTCGTAGAGTCCAAAAATCATGGATCTGACAGATGACAGCACGACAAAACGCATGCACCCCACCGGCCGGCGTGGCCGGGGGGCGGCCTCTAACCAATCCGGGCGCTACGAGGCCCAGGAACGGGAATGGTGCGATGATGGCTGGGGCAACCTGGACGACGCACCGCCCAGCCTGCGCACATCGTTGACCAAGGATAGCAGCCGCAAAGTCATCAGCTTTAACCAATCCCCCGATCTTGGCTTTGACCGGGCCATCAATCCCTATCGTGGCTGCGAACATGGTTGCATCTATTGTTTTGCCCGCCCGACCCATGCCTGGCTGGGCCTGTCGCCGGGCCTGGATTTTGAAAGCAAGCTGTCGTTTAAGCCTGATGCGCCCACGGTCCTGGCGCGGGAGTTGCAGCGCAGTGGTTATAAATGCCGGACGATGGCGCTGGGTACCAATACGGATCCCTATCAACCGGTGGAGCGGCAATTGTCCGTCACGCGGGAGCTGTTGAAGGTGCTGGACAGCTTCAATCATCCCGTCTCCATCGTTACGAAATCCAATCTGGTCTGCCGGGATATTGATATTCTGGGCCCAATGGCCGCCCGTGGCCTGGTTAAGGTGTCCCTGTCCGTGACCACGTTGGACCGGCAGCTGGCCCGGCGGATGGAGCCGCGGGCGGCAACGCCGGAACGGCGTCTCGGCGCGCTTGCCAGTTTAGTCAAGGCGGGTATTCCCACCACCGTTATGGTCGCCCCTGTCATCCCGGCCCTGACGGATATGGAGATGGAGGCGATTTTGGGCCGGGCCGCTGCCGTCGGCACCCAAGGTGCGGGCTATATCCTCCTCCGCCTGCCGTTGGAGATTAAGGCGTTGTGGCGGGAATGGCTGGGGGAACATTACCCCGACCGGGCCGAGCGTATTATGCGCCATATTCGCGAGGCGCGCGGCGGTAAGGACTATGACAGCCAGTTTCACCAGCGCATGGTTGGCACAGGGCCTTATGCAACGTTGATCGCACAGCGCTTCGATCTGGCCTGCCGCCGCCTGGGCCTAAACCAGGGACGGGAGGAGCAATTGCTGGACAACAGCCAGTTCCGCCCGCCCTTGGAACGGGATGGCCAGCTTTCCCTGCTGTGATTGATGCGGTAAAAAGAACAAAGCATTACGAAATAGAAGAGGAAACGCCATGCTTACCGTTGAAACACCAAAAGACCTGAAGCAGCACGTGGGTCAGGAAATGGGCGTCAGTGAATGGGTCACCATTGATCAGGAGATGATCGATAAATTCGCCGAGGCCACCGGCGATCATCAATGGATCCATGTTGATGTAGAGCGGGCCAAGCGCGAGCTGCCCATCGGCACCACCATTGCCCATGGCTATTTGACACTGTCATTGCTGCCGCGCCTGTCGGCACAGCTTATGGAGATCAAAAAGACAAGTCGTGGCGTCAACTATGGCTCCAACAAAGTCCGGTTCACGGGCATGGTGCCCGCTGGCAGCCGGGTTCGCATGCGGTCCACGTTGAAGGCTGCGGAAGATGTCAAAGGTGATGGCATACGCATCATCGCCGATGTGGCCATGGAGATGGAAGGCAGCGACCGCCCCGTCATGGTCGCCGAAACGATCTCCATTTCCTACGCCTGAGTTTTATCGCTCACGCTTGCGCGCTAAAGCGCGCCACTCCGCGGGGCGGCGCAGTAGCGCCGGGCCGCCGTCGCGGTCGTAATTGAGTATTCAAAAACTGTCGAAAACGGCTAAACGTTGAAGCGGAACAGCAGAATGTCGGCGTCCTGAACCCGATAATCCCGGCCTTCGGACCGCATGCGACCGGCATCCTTGGCCCCTTGTTCGCCCTTGCACGATAGGAAGTCTTCATAGGCGATGGTCTCGGCGCGGATAAAGCCACGTTCGAAATCACCATGGATGACACCGGCGGCACCAGGTGCCAGGGTGCCGTCGGTAATTGTCCAGGCGCGGACTTCCTGCGGACCGGCGGTGAAATAGGTCAACAGCCCCAACAGATCGTACCCGGCGCGGATAACCCGATCCAGGCCAGGTTCCGAAAGGCCCAGGTCTTCGAGAAAGGCCCTGACTTCCTCGTCATCATCCAGCTGTGCCAGTTCCGCCTCGATCGAAGCAGAGATCACGACGACGGCGGCACTTTGCCTCTGCGCCATTTCCTCAACCAAGCGGCTATATTCGTTGCCGGTACCCGCAGATGCCTCATCCACATTGCAGACATAAAGAACCGGCTTGGAGGTGAGGAGTTGCAGTTGCCGGAATGTCTTGGCCTCGTCCTTGGAAATTTCCACATCACGGGCCGGGCGACCGTCCTGCAGGGCTTCGATGATCCGACCTATCAAATCCAGCTGCATCTTGGCTTCTTTGTCGCCGCCCCGCTCCCGCTTAATGGCGGCCTGGGTGCGTTTTTCCAGACTTTCCAGATCCGACAGCATCAATTCAGTATCGACGGTTTCGGCATCCCCGATGGGGTCGATGCGACCGTCGACGTGGGTGACGTTGTCATCCTCGAAACAACGCAGCACATGCAATATGGCGTCGACTTCGCGGATGTTGCCCAGGAATTGGTTGCCCAGGCCCTCGCCCTTGGAGGCACCGCGTACCAAGCCGGCAATATCAACGAAGGCCAAAAGGGTCGGCACGATCTTTTTGGGCTCGGCGATATCGGCAATTAATTGCAGGCGCGGATCGGGCACAGGGACCTGGCCCACATTGGGTTCAATGGTGCAAAAGGGATAATTTTCCGCTGCTGCCGCCGCTGTTTTGGTCAAGGCATTGAAAAGCGTCGATTTGCCCACGTTCGGCAGGCCGACTATGCCGCATTTGAAACCCATTTGCTGCTCCGCTTGCACCGATCTACCGTTGATCTGCGCCGATTTTCTATAGGGGAAGGCGGGGCATACCGCTGCAGCGCGAATTTGTCTAGGGCCCGTGGACATTTATCTTGCGGCGATGATCGCTGCGACGAGGTTTAGGTTAGCGGCATAGCTTGTATCTGTCTTGTCGTATCTGGTGGCAATGCCCCGGAATTCCTTGATCTTGGCGAAGT
>Ga0233439_10002131_pt1 | contig 22926 bp, 21 predicted proteins | sample SI_123_September_6_FD_182713 | JGI IMG/M metagenome (GOLD analysis project Ga0233439, IMG submission 182713) | Seawater microbial communities from Saanich Inlet, British Columbia, Canada - SI_123_September2016_100_MG | ecosystem: Environmental > Aquatic > Marine > Inlet | place: Canada: British... | reverse complement strand
GTCCAAAAGATATCGCACCGGCAAATCGCCCTTGCCTGCCTGGGCAAATTCCGGCCAATAGCGGGCGACGGGTGCATCCAGGTCCAATTGGCCACGGTCCACCAGAATATGGGTACAGAGCGCCAGGATCCCTTTGCCAACTGACATCATGTTGACGATGGTATCCCGCTGCCAGGGCCGGGTGCGATCACGGTCGCAATAGCCGCCCCAAAGATCCAGGACTTTGCGGCCTTTTAGATAGACGCAGACGGATGCCCCAACTTCGGGATGTTCCTGATCCGGCGAGAAACTGCCGGCAAAGACATCGCGCAAATTGGCAAACGCCGCCTCGCAATCGCCCGTAATCAAAGTGTCGGTCATCAGCCGGCCCGCAAGATTGCCGTGGCGTCTTCATCGACCGACCGGCCATCGCCATCAAGGATAACGCCGTAGACGCTTTCCGCGGCCTCGATACTGACCACACCATCGCGTACATCGCGCAATACGCGGGCGGGGTCCCGCTGCTTCGGCTGCCCCCAACCACCACCGCCCGGCGATGCCGCGCGCAGGGTCAGGGCGTCGTAATGGCGTACGGCGTACTTTGGGGGATTTTCTCTTTCGCCGCTGCTGTGGGACAGCTCCATCTCACCAACCATTCCCGCATCACCGCCCGCCGCACCAAAGCAGGATGGATTATACAGGCCTTCGCCGCGAAAGGCGTAATCGGCAGCCACCTTGACCTCAACCTCGAAATCACAGCCCGTACCACCGCGATAGGCACCGGGGCCGGCGGCATCCGTGCGGAATTCCTGGCGCTTGAACAGCACCGGATACAACTGCTCGTACGTCTCCACATTCGGCAGCACCAGACCGCCCAGGGCGATCAGATGGCCAATCTGGTTGAAGCCGTCCCGGCCATCAACCGCGCCACCGCCGGGCGCGGAATTCCAATGATACATCACAAACGGGCTCTCTTCGCCCAGACGGCCCGACGTGGTGCCGTGCACCGCCTTGGCCCACCCGGCGCAGCTGCGTTCGGGCACCGCTTTGTTAAGGGCTTTCCAAATGGCATGGACGATTTCATGCGCCACAAAGACCGTGTTCATGGTCATCGCCGCCGGCGGTTTGGCATTAATAATTGTGCCCTCAGGTGCCGTGATGGTCACGCAGCGAAATGTGCCCTCGTTGCGGGGCAGGTCCGGATCGAAATACGACGCCAGGGCCATGTAGACAGCGGACCAGGTATTGGCGACGGAGGAATTTTTGAAGCCGCGCACCTGGGGCGCGGTGCCCGTGAAATCAACGGCCAGGGCATCACCCTGAACGCCCAGACGCACCCGAATGGCATCGTCTACAGGTTCGAAACAATCGTTGTCGATGGCTTCTTCGCCCAGATAATCGCCGTCCGCCATATCCGAGACACAACGGCGAAAACTGCGGTCCGCATGTTCCAGGATACCTTCGAAATAGTCCCGGTATAGCTCTATGCCAAGTTCCTCTACCAACCCCGCGATGCGATCCGCACCGATCTTGGTCGAACCGATCATGGCGCGCAGATCACCGTCCAATGCCTCTGCCGTGCGGGTATTGATCATCAACAAACGCCAGATGTCCTGGCGGGTTTCTCCCTTGGCGGCCAGTTTCATGACGGGCAGGCGAATGCCTTCGTGAAAGATCTCCTTGGCCTCGGAATTGTATGTACCGGCCGCCCCGCCGCCGATATCAGCCTGATGCGCCCGGTTGCAGGCAAAGGCGACCAGCTGATCGACAACAAAGACCGGGCGGGCAATGACCCAATCCGGCAGATGGTTGCCACCGGCTGTATATGGATCGTTCAGGATAAAGACATCGCCATCGTCAATATCACCGGCAAAATCCCGCAACAAAGCGCGCACGGCAAAGCCACCGCCGCCGGTATGGATGGGGATACCATCGGCCTGGCTGACCAAGGTGCCGTCGGGGTCGGAAATGAAGCAGGAGAAATCATGGCTTTGAGAAAAAATCGGGCTGCGCGCCGTGCGCGTCATGACCCAACCCATTTGCCGGGAGATATGGTCCAGGCGATTTTGCACCAAGGCCAAAACGATAGGGTCCAAATTGTCTTGCGTATTCATATCAATCGCCCGCCCCATCAATCTCAATCATAAAGTTATCAGAATTGTCCACGATGAGCCGGTCCCTGGGCCCGACGAAGACCGTGGTCGTCAATTCTTCCACCAACATCGGGCCATCTTCAGCAAAGCCGGGCTGCAGATCGGCACCGGCATAAATCGGGGTGTCCTGCCAGCCATGATTGCTGTCCATATATACTGGCCGGACAGCGGTCGGGTCGGGCGCTTTGTAGGCTGACGCTGTGACGCTTGGATCAGATGTCTCGATAAGACCCCTGGCCGTCACGCGCAGGGCGGTAATCTCGATGGTGCCACCAGGTTGAGTGTGGCCATATTGCCGCTGATGGTCTGCATCAAAGGCCTCTCGCACCGCCATCGGATCAAAAGCACCGCTGGGTAATTGCACCCGGATCGACCACAGCTGGCCCCGATAACGCAAATCCAGCTCCCGATGGACAACTGCGGCGTCACCGTTGAAGCCTTCCGCTGCCAGGGCCGCCCCGGCCCGTTCTTCAAGGGGCGCAAAGCCCATTTGCAGCGCCTCCTCGGCGACCGTATCCAGATTGTCGAAATGCACCGCCAGATAGTCCTGGCGGATATCCGTATGCAACATGCCCAAGGCACAAAAGGCCCCAGCCTGGCGCGGTACGTAGGCCTGACGGCAACCCAGCGCACGGGCCACGGTCGCCCCATGCATGGGCCCCGCACCACCCGCTGCGACAAGGGTAAAGCGTTGCGGGTTATGGCCCCGCTGAATGGAAATATGTTCCACCGCATGCAGCAGGTTTTGTTCCAGCAGACGAATGATACCGGCTGCGGCTTCCTCCACCGCGATGCCCAGCGGCTTGGCAATTTTTTCCTCTATGGCGCGACGGGCCAGATTGTCATCCAAAGTGACACTGCCGCCTGCATAAGGACCGGGGCGCAAACGGCCCAGAACCATATAAGCATCCGTCACGGTTGGTTGTTCACCGCCCAGGCCATAGCAGGCCGGCCCCGGTGTGGCACCGGCGCCCTGGGGGCCAACGTGAAGCAAGCCGGCATCATCAGCATGGGCAATGGTACCACCGCCCGCACCGACCGTATGGATATCCACGGAGGGCGTGGCCAGATGATAGCCGTCGATCATCAATTCGTCCGTGACCGAAACCTCCCCCTCGCCCATCAAGGTGACGTCGCAGGATGTGCCGCCAATTTCCATGGCGATCAGATTATCAGATCCCGCACAACGGCTATAAAGGCCCAGGGCACCAACACCGGCAGCGGGGCCCGAGAGCACCAGATTGACCGGTCGTTCCGCGACCTGTTCCACAGACACAGCACCACCGTTGCTTTGCAACAACAGGATGGGCCGCGCCAGACCGTTATCGCGCAAATGGCTATCCAAGTTGCGCAAATAACCAACCACCTTTGGGGCGATATAGGCATTGATCACAGCGGTCGAGGTGCGTTCGTATTCTCCCATAATAGGGGCGATACGGCTGGAGAGGGAAACCCAGGAACTATCGGCGGGGTGGTCGGCCAAGTGGCCGGCCATGTGTTCAGCCACCGCATCCTCATGCTTTGGGTTGCCGTAGCTGTTCAACAGAGCAACGGCAATTGCTTCCACGCCTTCATCTGCGAAAAGCGTCATTGCCTTATCAACGTCGCCAAGATCAAGTGCTTCCAGCTCGTCGCCATCCTTATCCAGACGACCACCCACAGGTTGGCGCAGATAGCGGGGGACAATAACATCAGGAAAAGGCGCGCGGTGATCCCACATGTTTTCCCGAATGCCCCGGCGCACCTCCAGGCTGTCGCGAAACCCGGTCGTGGTCAGCAAACCAACCGTGGCGCCTTTCTTTTCCAAAATCGTGTTGGTGGCGACTGTGGAGCCGTGGAAGAACAGCGCGCAATTCCCCAACAGATCCGACAGCGCCATGTCCAGACTTTTCGCGGCCCGTTGCAGCACCGCCATGACACCTTGGCTGGGATCGCTGGGCACGGATGGTGCCTTGAACACCCAAAGGCCGCCCGTCTGATCACGAAGTACCATGTCCGTGAAGGTGCCGCCCACATCGACGCCGATGCGCCACGGCGGGATAGGTTGAGCCGTTGCAGTTGGGGCGGTCACCACCGGGGTGCCTTGTCCTGGATAGAGACATGGGCGGCAACAACTTTCCAACCAAGGTCGGGGAATTTCACCCAGGTCTGAGACTGCCGCCCGACCTCATCCTGATCGCGGACCTTGAATTCAAGGTTCACGGTGGCGAAGGCATCGCCCAGGGTCAGAATTTCCAACCGGCGGCGTACTTCCTTGATACCGGGGCCCGGTGCGCGGCCGACACGGTGGCGGTGGATTTCATCAAAGCCGTAGCCATTTTCGTGCATGGCATAGCGGATGGTCTTGGGGCTGTTCCAGAATGTATTGTCCAGAACATCCACATTCTTGTCGATCAGGGCCTGCTCATAAGCCTCGAACAACGCCGTGACCTCGGCCACCACGCCTGGATCATTCACCGCCAACGTACTCATGCATTTTTCTCCATTGCTTTTGCCAGGGCCACCAATTGGGCATCCGTGCCCCAGCGCCCAATGATCGACAGACCCACCGGCAGGCCGTCCAGTTCCGCACCGGGAATAGAAACCTGCGGCACCCCGGTCAGCCCGCCGTGACTGCACAAACAGGCGATCTGCAGGCGCAGGGGATCGGTCTGTGAAATCGGCAGGTCTTTCAGGGGCGCGGGGAAAGGCGTGGTCGGCAGACACAGCACCGTATTCGGGGCCAACAAATAGTTCAACCTGGCACGCGCCTCCTGACGCATCACATCGGCCCAATCCCGATCTACCTGGGGCGTGGCGGAGGCTGCTGCCAGGCCTCGGGCCACGCTGTAGGCCATGTTGGGATTGCTATCCAGCCAGTCTTTGAAGGTCAGCCAGCCTTCATAAGGTTGCAAGGTGCGTTGCGCCTTGGCCCAGGTGCTCAAACCCGGTGGGGCCATAACCTCCTCCTCGACGGCACCGATCAGATCGCTTAACCGTTCGATCATGGGCCGCAGGGCAGCCCGCATGGGGCCATCGGCAAAACCAAAGGCGTCAACGGCAACGATCAGGCGGTCCGGCAATGTAGTCGGAATATCTTCTTCCAACATTACGGCGGAGGCTTTGGCAAAGGTGGCGGCGTCACGGGCAAACCAGCCGGTGGTATCGGACGTGGGCGCCTGGGCCATCATGCCACTAAGATCCAACCGGCCATGGGTCGGTCGGATGCCGTACAAACCGCAAAAACTGGCCGGCACCCGGACGGAGCCACCGGTATCCGTACCAAGTGCGATATCACACATCCCAGCGGCGACCGCGGCGGCGGAACCGGCGGACGATCCCCCCGGCACCCGGTCCGGCGCGGCACTGTTCAGGGGCGTGCCGTGAAAGGCGCTTTCGCCCAGAATACCCAGCGAAACTTCATCGGTGATGGTCTTGCCCACCAGATCCGCACCGGCGTTCAGCAATGTCTGCACGGCCCAGGCATGTTGATCCGCTGGGCGGTCATTGCCGGGCCAGTCCGGGTTGCCACCGCCTGTTGGGTGGCCGGCCACATCAAACAAATCCTTGGCCACGAACGTCAGACCCGATAGGGGCCCGCCCGGCACACCGTCTATATGCACGGACGTGCCCGGCACCAAAGCGCCTGCGATATCCTGCATCATCGCGCTCCCAACAGGGTCTGGACAGCGTCACGAATGTGGGCCTCATCATCGCCATTGTCGATTGGGTTGCCGGCGCGATGACCCCAGATAGATTCTATAGGTCGGTATTCAGCATTCGGCATCTGGGCGCATTCGATCTCGCTATCCTCGGGCGTGAAATATAAATCCGTCCGGGACGGCATGATCATGGCCCGTGCCTTGATGGCCCCCAGGGCCGCCTTCAGATCGCCGTTGTAGATTTCATTGTTGGAGATATCGGAGCGATACCAGACCGACAGCATGGCCAGCAGATCATCACCGTCGCGGCGCAGGAAATTCGCTTCCCAGCCCCGCACCAGATAATCTTCCAGCGACGCGAAGCCCAGTTTCAGGTGCGTCTCCTCCCGATAGAACGCCTGGCTCATGGCCCAACCGGCGTACAGACGACCCATGGCGCGCAGGCCGCGTACGGGACGGTCGGTAAAGCCGCCATTCTGCCAGGCCGGGTCGGCCGTCAGGGTCGCGCGCACGCCTTCCAGAAATACCTTGTTGTGAGGCGTTGTGCGGGCAGAGCCGCAGACGGCGCAAATCGCATCAACTTGGTCTGGGAAAATCGCACCCCAATGAAGGGCCTGTTGCGCGCCCATGGACCAGCCATAGACCAGGGCCAGATGATCGACGCCAAATACCTCCTCCAACATGCGGCGCTGGGCCTGAACGTTATCCCAATGGCTAAAACTGGGAAACCGCCCCATGCCAAAAGGCTCCGCCATATTGGAAGGGGAGGATGAGAGACCGTTGCCAAACATATTCGGGATGATGATGAAATAGTCATCCGGGTCCAGAATACCTCCGGGCCGGATCAACCATTCAATATCCATATGCTGGGCACCATAGGATGTGGGATAGAGCACGACGTTGGATCTATCCGCCGCCAGCTTGCCATAGGTCTGATAGGTCAATTGCGCGCCCGGCAACGTCATGCCGCCTTGCAGTGCCAGATTGCCCAGCTCAAAAACCTTATAGTCGTTCATTTTTCGTCCCCTGTTTTCCCTATCCTATCGCCAGGGGCCCAAGTGGTCCAATATGATCGCAAGATATCATTTGCAAAGGAAACGGCAGTTATGGCCAAGGAAGACAGCACAGATCTGAAAACCGGGCCGAAACCTGCGTCGCCCAGCACCCGCGCGCTTCAGGCTGCGGTCCTGGAGCAATTGCCGTTTCATGACACGGATGACTTCGAGCAGGCCCGGCGCGGCTTGATCGCGGCGCTGCCCGATGGCGTAGTTGAAAATCAACGGGGCGCGAAGATGTGGGACCTACCGGCCTATGAGTTCCTGAACCAGGCGGAGGCCCCGGACACGATCAACCCCAGCCTGTGGCGCATGGCACAGCTGAATATGAACAACGGCTTGTTCAAGGTTTGCGACAGGATCTACCAGTTACGCGGGATGGATCTGGCCAATATGACGATAATCGAGGGAGATAGCGGGCTGATCATCATAGATCCCATGACCACGGCGGACGTCGCCCGGGCGGGGCTGAATTTGTACTACGCCCATCGCCCGCAGAAGCCTGTGATTTGCGTGATCTATAGCCACAGTCATGTGGATCATTACGGCGGCGTCATGGGGGTGACCAGCACCGAGGACGTTCGTTCAGGTGATGTTACCGTCATCGCGCCGGATCAGTTTACTGAGGAGCTAAACGGCGAGAACGTCACCGCCGGCAACGCCATGATGCGCCGGGCCCAGTTTCAGTTTGGTGGCCTTTTGGCCAAGGGACCACGTGGCCAGGTCGATGCGGGCTTAGGCAAAGTCACGGCACGGGGCCGCGTCAGCCTGATCGCGCCAACACTGGTGATCGTCGAACCCAGCGAAGCCTACACAATTGATGGGGTCGAGATCGTCTTTCAATTGGCCCCGGATTCAGAGGCGCCGGCGGAAATGCACATGTTCCTACCGCAATTGGGCGTCTTGAATATGGCGGAGAACACCACCCGGCTGTTGCATAATCTTCTTCCCCTGCGCGGTGCCAGGGTGCGTGATCCGCGCATTTGGTCCCAGCATATTACCGATGCCATGGTCATGTTCGGTGATCAGACGGATATCCTGATCGGCCAGCACCATTGGCCTACCTGGGGCCGGGGTGAAGTTCGCACCTATCTGGAGGCGCAACGGGATCTATACAAATTTATCCACGACCAGACCGTACGTTTGATGAACATAGGCCTGAACCCCGGCGAAATAGCCGAGGCGTTGGAGCTACCCCCCGGCCTGGATCAGGTCTGGTCCGTGCGCGGATATTACGGTGCGATCCGCCACAATGCCAAGGCGGTCTATCAGCGCTACCTTGGCTGGTATGATGCCAACCCGGCCAACCTGAACCCACCCACGCGGCGGGAAACCGGGCGCAAGACCGTTGAGTATATGGGCGGGGCGGACGCGATATTGTCGCGGGCGCAGGCTGATTTTGCCGCCGGGGAATACCGCTGGGTGGCCCAGGTGTTGAGCCATCTGGTCTTTGCCGAACCGGAAAACCGCGATGGGCGGGCCTTGTTGGCGGATACCTTTGAGCAACTGGGCTATCAGGCGGAGAGCGCAACCTGGCGCAATGCCTATCTATACGCCGCCCAGGAATTGCGCCAAGGCGTCGCAAAACTGCCCCCCCGGCCTATGTTGAGCCCGGATATGCTGAGTGCATTGACGGCGGATGCTTTGTTCGATTTCATGGCCGTGCGCCTTGATGCGGGCAAAGCCGCCGGTCTGGCCTGGAAGATCAACTGGCAACTGACCGACAGCGACGAACGCGCAGTGATGAACCTGCAGAACTGCACCATGAGCCACGTATTTGATACCTTCGCAGAAGATGCCGTCGCCTCTGTCCGGACAAACCTGGCGACCATAGTCGCGCTGAACGTGGGCAAAACGACGGTGGCAGACGCCACCGCCTCAGGCGATCTGGACGCGGAGGACGATGACGCGATCATTGAACAATTATTCGCGATGCTGGACAATTTCAGCATGATGTTCGATGTGGTCGCACCCAGCTTAAAGGAAGAAGAATAGCATGGCGGAAATTGTTCATAAGGTCGGCGTCATCGGCCTGGGCATCATGGGGCGGCGGATGATCACCAATATGGTGCCCCACCCCCGGTTTGAGATCACAGGTGCCTGGGACCCGAACCCACAGGCCCGCACTGATGCGGCCACCGAAACACCTGGTCTGGCCATCATGGAAGATGCGGATGCGGTCATCGCAGATGCCGATCTGGTCTATATCGCGACGCCGCCCTTGTATCACAGGGACTATGCGGACCGGGCCATGGCTGCTGAAAAGGCGGTCTATTGCGAAAAGCCCCTGGGCGTGGATATTGAAGACAGCCGCGCCTTGGTCGCCGCATTGGAGGACAACTGGACGCCCAATGTGGTGAATTTCATCCAGGCATCATCCCGCGCCGTGACTTTAACCAAGGAGCGGATCGACAGCGGCGCCTTGGGCGATATCATCGGTGTCGATATCGTGGTGCATTTCGCCCGCTGGCCACGGGAATGGCAGGCAGATGCGGACTGGCTGCGCTTTCGGGATCAGGGCGGCTATACCCGCGAGGTGCTATCGCATTTCCTCTTTGTCACGCAGCGCCTGTTGGGACCGGCAGAGCTGGTCACTTCCTGCCCCGTGTACCAGGACGACCCGGAGCTGTGCGAAACCCATGTCTCGGCCGTGCTCGATTGTGATGATGTGCCTGTTTCCATACTCGGGTCCAGCGGTGGGATGGGCCCGGACCGGGTGGAGATGACGGTCTGGGGTAGCCAGAAAAGCCACCGCCTGCATGATTGGTTCTGCCTCCAATCCAGTGACGGCGGCGAATGGCAACAGGAGTTTCCGGAAATCGAAGACCCTCGCGTAGAAGGCTTCCGGCTGCAATTGGACAACGTCGCCGCCTGGATGGACGGCCAACCCCATGCCCTGGCCACCGCACGAGATGCCCTGGCGGTGCAGGCGCTGGTCGAAGGGATACTGGGCAACTAAAAAAGGGCTGCCGGGGGCGAACTGAGGCGTTATGATTTTCGACAGGAACAAGCATGGGCGGGGATAAAATGTCAGATGGAAATGGTTTCAATGTTGATGCGCTGGTCGAGCCGGACCGGGTGCATCGGAATTGTTATGCCGATAACGAGGTCTTTGAGCGTGAAATCCGCCAGATCTTTCACAAAGCCTGGATTTATGTCGGCCATGAGTCCCAAGTCCCCAATACGGGGGATTACGCCACTACGGTAATCGGTCGGCAACCGGTGATCATGGTGCGTCATCAGAACCGTTCCATCCATGTACTCTATAACCGCTGTCCCCATCGCGGTGCCAAGTTGTGCGCCAATCGGGCTGGAAATACAGGTGGCAACTTCACCTGCAGCTATCATGCCTGGCAGTTCAAGCTGGATGGCAAGGTCCGGCACATTCCCATTCAAAGTGGCTATGACAATACCCGCTTCAATCTCAATGATCCGAATTCCCATATGAAGCCTGTGGCCCGGATGGAAGTCTATCGCGGTTTCGTCTTTGCCTCCCTGTCACCCACCGGGCCCAGTCTGGTGGATTGGCTGGGTACCGCCATCGCCGGCATTGATGATATGTGCGACCGGGCCCCTGAGGGGGAGGTGGAGGTTGTGCCCACCTGCTTCCGGATGATCCAGAAGTCGAATTGGAAGATCTTTCTGGAAAACCAGCTGGACGCGGTGCATCCATCGGTCACCCATGGCTCCACCGGCCTGGCGGCACAAAAGGTCGAGAAAGAGATGCTGGCGGAAACAGGCAACCCACCGCCCCTGTCCTATCACTACATCTCCGCCTTCGCCATGGAGATGGACAAATGGGGTGCCCTGGACGTGGTCGGCCACCCCAACGGCCATTGTGTCTTGCAGGGCTATATGGGGCTGCGCCCGACCGATCCCGATACCCTGGAATACGACGCCATCATGGAAAAACATTATGGCCCTGATCGTGCCAAGGAGATCCTGGATGTGAATATCCATCATCTTTTGGTCTATCCCTGCCTGTCGATCCAGTCGCCGTTGCAGCAGCTGCGGGCCGTACGGCCCATCTCGGCCAACGAGACCCTGACAGAGATCTGGCATTTCCGCCTGAAGGGCGCGCCGGAACCCATCTATCGGCGGGCCCTGGATTATTTCTATCTGGTCAACTCCCCCTCCACCATGATCAACGCGGATGATCTGTATAACTTCCGCAAATGCCAGGAAGGCCTGGAAAGCGAGGGCGGCGATTGGGTCAGTTTTCACCGCAATGCCGGCCAGGACCTGGTCGAAGACGGCGTCGCCACCTCCGTCATCGGCTTTTCCGAAATCCCCATGCGCAACCAGTTCGAAGCCTGGAGAAATTACATGCAGGCGGAGGGGGCCCTATGAGTGGGGCCATGAGCGGTGGCGCCTTACCTGTCGCCGGCGTCAGCCTGGAAACACAGCACCGGGTGGAACAATTCCTCTATCGCCAGGCGGAGATCCTGGATGATCGGCTGTGGGACGAATGGCTGGCCCTGTTCACGGCGGATGCCCATTACTGGATGCCCGCATCACCGGAGCAAACGGAAGGCGATGGCCAGGCGAATATTTTCTGGGAAGACCATTACCTGATGCGGACCCGCATTGGGCGCATTAATCATCCTATGGCGTGGTCCCAGTCTCCCGCCAATCGGACAGGTCATGTGGTGTCCAACGTCGTGGTCGAGGCCGAGGATGCATCGAGCGGGGATCTGGTGGTGCGATCAAAATTCTACGTCGCCGAATACCGGATGGATGAACAACGGTTCTTTGCCGGAAAGTACCGCCACAATCTGAAGAACACCCCCGACGGCTACCGGATAGAGCTGCAACGGGTGGATATCGTCAACGTCGAAGGGCCCTTCGACTACGTTTTGCAATATTGGATTTAGGGAGCATGTTTCTGCCTATTGCAGATAATTCCGTCTGGCATGGAGAAGCGCTGGCGGATGACCATCGCTGGCGCTTTGCTCTGTCGAACGAAGACATTGCTGAATTGCATACCGCCCTGGCGGCGGCGATGCAAAAGGGCTTGGCGTGGGAGCAGATGACCAAGGCGGACTTCCCCCTCCTCCATCTATCAAAGAAACTGGCGGCCATGGCCGAGGAGCTGGAAAACGGCTCGGGTCTGGCCAATCTGTCGGGCCTGCCGGTGGCGGCCTTCGGCGATGGTCTGCGCCACCTTTGCTATGGTATCGGACTGCACATGGGCCAGCCGGTCTTCCAGGACTGCAACGCCCTGCTGATGCGGGATATCACCGATACCGTAGAAGACACGGATACGGTTCTGGGCCACAAGTTAACAGCGCGGGACGGCAGCACATTCAAGTCATCCAAGGCCCGCACCCTATCCAATGCCCTGTTGCGCTTTCACACGGACCGTTGCGATGTGGTCGCGCTGTTGTGTGCCCGGCAGGCGCCCATCGGCGGGATCAGCCGCATTGCGTCCTCCACAATGGTGCATAATGTCATGCTGGAACGTCATCCGGATTTGGCCGCGCTGTTGTATGCTCCCTATCATCGGGCCCGCCTGGGAGAAGAGCGCGGCGGTGAGTTGTTAAGCTACGCCCTACCTGTTTTTGGTCAGCGGGACGGTCGCTTCACCTCCCACTATTCCCGCACTTATGTGGAAGCTGCCCAGGAAATGCTGGGCGTACCGCGCATGACGGCGGCCCATTGGCAGGCCCTCGATACCTTGCATGATCTGGCGGACGAACTTTGCATGGAAATGACCATGCGCCCGGGTGATATGCAATTCATCAACAACCATGTGATCTATCACGCCCGCACCGCCTACGAAGATCAACCCGGTGCCGCCCTGGAAGAGCGGCGCTGTTTGCACCGTCTGTGGCTATCCATGCCCAACAGCCGCGCCCTGCCGCAAGACCACGTGGCCTTATGGCGCAACACGGACGCCGGTGCCGTGCGGGGCGGAATAGCGCAGGATTAGGATAATCCACGACTATTCTACAGGCACACCCGGCACCCACAGGTAGCCATCCTGATCAATGATATAAGCTTCCCGCAGGCCATGGGGTTTGTCCAAAGCACCGGCCAGGACCTCAAACCCCAACTCTCTGGCGCGGGCTTCCGCCACATCAGGATCGCGGCCATAAACCCGCAGTTCCGCCCCAATACCGCGCGCCAAATCCGGGGCCAAACTGCCCTGCAAGGGATGATCGTTGTAGGTATGATCGGCGTGTAACATCCATTCCCCGCCATAACCCTTTATGGCCGCGAAATCAGGATCGCTATAAGTGATGTCTGCCGCCAAAACTTCGACCTGAAAGCGCAATGCGTCTGCCATATTGCGGACAATCAGGTTGACGCCCAGACCACGCAGAGCGCGGCCATATTCCGGCGCGGGTATCCAGGATTCGCCATCTCTAAGTTTCATCTAAATACTCCCTTTGAGCCGTACTATAATCGCTCTCGCAAATGGCCTGCACATTATACGGATTTATGATATAATGTTGAGGCCAATATTTTCAACTGTTTTCTCAAGGAAGGAAGCATCATGCCTGGCGGCGGAAATCTGGTTGCCATGGACCTGGATCGTGACGGTGGGGCGCCCCTTTACCGGCAATTGTACGAGGGTTTTCGCCTGATGATCCTGGATGGTCGCTTGCCTTCCGGGTCGCGCCTGCCGGCAAATCGCGTTCTTGCACAAGATCTGGCACTTTCCCGCAATACGGTGGCGAACGCCCTGCAACAGCTGTTGGCAGAGGGCTATGTGGAAACCCGCAAGGGGGATGGCACCTATGTCGCCTCTGAATTGCCCGATGCCCGGCCCAATACGTTGGAGCGGCGGCGCGGCGAGCATCTAGCCAGCCGCCAATTGTCGCCAGACCGGCCCGGCCATTATGAAACGCCGCAATTTACCGGTGCGCCGCGGCATTATGGCCTGTCCCGGCGCGGCAGTACCCTGGCTGCCATCAGCAGAACGCCCTACAACACCGAGAAAGCCTTTGCCCCTGGCCCGGATCTGAAGAACTTTCCGTTCGATATCTGGGCCCGATTGATGACCCGATTTTGGCGACGGCCCAGCTCAGAACTCACCGTAAGTCGGGACGCGGGTGGCTACCCCCCCTTAAAGGCGGCGATCGCGGCCTATCTTGGGGCGATGCGGGGTGTGCGCTGCGATCCTGGGCAAATTATTATTGTCAGCGGGGCGCAACAGGCCATCAATCTAGCGGCCCAGGTCCTGCTGGATCATGATGACCAGGCGTTGGTGGAGGAGCCCGGATATGGCGGCATTCGCGGCGCCTTGACCGCAGCCGGGATCCGCACTGCCCTGGTACCGGTTGATGATGAGGGCATGGATATTGCCCAGGGCGAAAGCCGCGCGCCCTTGGCCCGCTTTGCCTGTGTCGCCCCGTCCCATCAATTCCCTTTGGGCGTGGTGATGAGCCTGCGCCGGCGTCTGGCCCTGATCGAATGGGCCCGTCGGCGTCAGGGCTGGATATTGGAAGACGACTACGACAGCGAATACCGCTATTCCGGCCGCCCCCTGGCAGCCTTGCAAGGCTTGGATACGACCGGTCGGGTAATCTACGTGGGCAGCTTTTCCAAGGTACTATTCCCCGCCCTGCGCCTGGGCTATCTGGTGGTACCGCCTGATCTGGTTGATCCTTTCATTCGGGCCCGACGGGTTTTGGATGATCATGCCGCGATGTTGGCGCAACCAGTACTGGCCAGCTTTATCGAAGATGGCCATTTTGCGGCCCATGTCCGCCGCATGCGACGGCTGTATGCGGCCCGTCAGGACGCCTTGCTGGATACGGCCAAGCGGGAGTTGTCGGGACTGCTTGATATTGCGGCGGACGAAGCCGGCATGCACCTGATCGCCTGGCCTGGTGACGTTCTGTCAGGGACCATGGATGACAATGGCGTTGTGACCGCCGCCGCCCAGTCAGAGGTAACGGCCATGGCATTAAGCGCCACTTACGCTGGAAAACCCGCCCGGCACGGCCTTATGCTGGGCTATGCTGCCCACACTGAAGAGGCCATTGTCCAAGGGGTCAGGTGCCTAGCTTCCATCTTCCCGGGACAGGGTTAACCAGCCATCCACAAATCAATCCTAAATTCGCCATATGGGCGCTTGCAGTGGGCCGCGCCCTCGCCTATTTTGCGGCGCCCAATCAAAGGATAACACCATGAGCGACGATATTCTTAATCCCCACAGTGCCCTGATCTATATCATGGTGTTGATTTCCGCCGCCGACAACGACATGACCGACCGGGAATTAAAGCGGATTGGCGATCAAGTACAAAACCTGCCGGTCTTTGCGGATTTCGATGTGGAAGAATTGGTGCCCCTGGCGGAAGAATGCGCCGCCAAGCTGGGACAGCCCGGTGGTCTGGACCAGGTATTGGATCTGATCGTTGCCTCCCTGCCGGCAAAATTGAGCGAAACGGCCTATGCCCTGGCCTGCGAAGTGGCTGCCGCCGACCTGCATGTGGAGCAGGAAGAGCTGCGCCTGCTGCAACAATTGCGCGATGGTCTGCAATTGGACCGCCTGATCGCAGCCGCGATAGAACGTGGCGTCCGCGCCCGCCATACCAGTCTCTAATTTCGACGTTTACGTCCGTACGACGCGTAAGCGCCGGGCCGTCGTCGCGGCCTAAAGTGATTTTATGAAACCGGCCACGGCGTCCATCGCATCGTTCCAGTTCGCCTCCTTGGTATAGCCGGAGCGTTTGCGGGGGGTAAGGTCATGATCCCCGTCCGGACACCAGTGAAACTGGATGGATTTGGCCAAGTCATAACTGTCCACCTCTACCCGATTGCCTAGGGGGTCACGGTCACCTTGTACAATCAGGCAGGGCAGTGAGAAATCGGCCAGATGTTCCGTGCGAAGGCGATCGGGTTTTTTGGCCGGATGAAACGGGTAACTGAGGCAGATCAGGGCCGTGATGTCTGGTTCTCCCTCTGCCAGCAATAGAGAGGCCATGCGCCCGCCCATGGATTTGCCGCCGATGACCAATCGTTGCCCTCGGTGATCCGCGCGGAACTGTGAAATGACGTCATGCCAGGATTGCAATAGGATCGGGAGGCGGTTCGGTGGTCCCTTTTTGCCGGAGTTCCGGCGTTCCGCCATATAAGGAAACTCAAACCGGGCCACGCGAATACCGCGTTCGCCCAGGCCCGTTGCGAAAGCGTCCATAAAGGGGCTGTCCATGGCGGCACCTGCGCCATGGGCCAGAACAAGGGTCAAATCGGCCGCAACCGGGCCATCGTACAGGATAGGGATCATGTCGGAGAGTGTACTGCAAAATGAAGGCGCGATCCGCCTCGGCTTTTTTCTGGGCATCCTGGTGGTCATCGCCCTATGGGAAATCGCCGCGCCGCGCCGTTCTCTGATCCAAAGCAAGCTGTGGCGCTGGCCGGGCAACCTCGGCATCGTTGTCATCAATACCGTGGTCATGCGTCTGACCTTTCCAATTCTGGCGGTTGGCGCTGCGGTCTGGACCCAACAGGCGGGCTGGGGGCTGTTCAACATTGTGGCCTTGCCCGCATGGCTGGAGGTTGCCGTCGCCGTTGCCGTGTTGGATATGGTGGTCTATTGGCAGCATCGCCTGTTCCATGTGATCCCGATGTTTTGGCGTCTGCATCGCATGCACCACGCGGATGTGGATTTTGATGTCACCACGGCCCTGCGTTTTCATCCCATCGAAATTGCCCTGTCCATGGTAATTAAGTTGGCTGCTGTAATGGTCCTGGGCCCGGCCGGCCTGGCCGTACTAATCTTTGAAATACTGTTGAATGGTACGGCCATGTTTAACCACGGAAATATACGTCTGCCCCTCGGCCTGGATCGTTGGCTGCGCCTGCTGGTGGTGACGCCGGATATGCACCGGGTCCACCATTCCGTTCTGGTGGGGGAGTATAATAGCAACTTCGGCTTTAACCTGCCTTGGTGGGATCGTCTGTTCGGCAGCTACCAGGATCAGCCAAGCCTGGGTCATGATCAGATGAGCATCGGTCTGTCGGCCTATCACGGCAGGATTTGCGCCAATTTGCTGTGGATGCTAGTGCTGCCCTTCCGCACATTGGAGACGTCACCATTGCCAGCTGAGCAGGAATATCAGAATGACAAAAGTTGAAGTAGACAGCCTGCCCGTATCCGTCATCACCGGCTTTCTGGGCAGCGGCAAGACGACCCTGTTGAACAAGCTGATACAGCATCCGGGCATGGCAAACACGGCGGTCGTGATCAATGAATTCGGTGAAATCGGTATCGACAACATGTTGGTGGAAAGCGTCGATGACGACGTGGTCCTGATGTCCAGCGGTTGTCTGTGCTGCACCATCAAGGGCGAATTGGTCGATACCTTGAAAAGCCTGTTCACCCGACGTGCGAAACAGGAGATCCCGGATTTTGAGCGTCTGGTGATCGAAACCACCGGCTTGGCGGACCCGGCCCCTATCCTGCATACCCTGATGGCGGACCCGTTCCTTATGGGCCGTTATCGCCTGGATGGAGTTATTTCCACAGCGGATGCCATGCTGGGGATCGATACCATGGCCAAGCATGACGAGGCGGTGAAGCAGGCCGCCGTGGCCGACCGCATCGTGATCACCAAAGTTGACATGGCCGACGACGAAGGCATTTCTGCACTGGAAAGCCAACTGAAATCCCTGAACCCGGCTGCCGGCATTCACCATGCGGCCAACGGCGAAATTGACCCTGCACTGTTGTTTAACGCCGGCCTTTACGACCCTGAGACAAAATCGCTGGATGTGCAGCGTTGGTTACGCACGGAAGCCTATGAAGATGACACCAGTCACGATCACGGCCATGAACATGGCCATGACGTTAATCGCCATGACAGCGAAATTCAGGCCTATTGCGTCTATCTTGAAGACCGCCTGCCATGGGATCAGATCGCATCCTGGCTGGAATTACTGACCACCTACCGGGGTGACGATATTCTGCGCATCAAGGGCATGTTGAACGTGGCGGAGAGTGAAACCCCCGTGGTCGTCCACGGGGTCCAGCATATGTTCCACCCGCCTGTACAGCTGGATGCCTGGCCCGATGACGATCACCGCTCCCGCATCGTCTTCATAACCCGTGGCCTGGGCCGTGATGTGGTGGAGAACATGCTGAACGCCCTGACTCAGAAAGAGGCCACGGCGATCTAGGGCCAATGCGTGGCAGCTTACGGCATTTCGGCGACGGCCTGGCGCATGCGTGGGATATGCTGATCTGCCGGAATATCGCCGCCCAATGTGCGCAGGCACAGATGGCTTAAGCCTGCGTCGCGCCAACCGGTAACCCGGCTTTGCCATTCATGTTCCCGGGGGCCGACGACCGCGACCCCGGCTTCGGTGCCGATGGCTGTGGGATCGCGACCGGCAGCGGTGGCTTCGGCGCGGATATCATCGCGAATTTCGGGGTATTCCTCGGGCGAGCAGAGCGCGAACCAACCGTCCGCGAGCCGCCCGATGCGGCGGCGTATGCGGGCCGACGGCACGGCTGATGCACCGATCCACATGGGGATTGGTCGCTGGATGGGCAAGGGATTGATACCCAGGCCTGAGACCTGTTCCCATTTGCCATCAAGTTCCACCGTCTCCCGGGTCCATAATTGCTGTAACAGAGCCATTTGCTCCTCACATCGGGCACCCCGATTGCTGAAATCCGCGCCCAGGGCGTCATATTCGGCCCGCTCTTTGCCAATGCCGATACCAAGGCGCAGGCGGCCACCAGACAGCACGTCCAGTGTCGCGGCCTGTTTCGCCACTAAAACAGTTTGCCGGGCCGGCAGGATAATGACCGATGGGACCAGTTCGATCTTCGAGGTTACCCCCGCGATCAGAGCCATCAAGGTCATGGGTTCGTGCAAGCCGCCGCTGCCGGGGCGGATCACCTGGTCGGGCACCCGCAAATGGGTCAGACCAAGATCTTCTGCCGCCTGGGCAAAATCCTTGATGGCCGCGATATCGTTCTGTAATTCCCGTACGGGCAATGATATGCCGATGCGCATGGCTATTGTTCCTTCTAATTGTCTGCCTTCCAGGCCTCATAGGCCTGTAAGGTTTCCGCGTTGGGTGGATAAGTACCGATGGTGGGATGGCCAGCCTGCACACGGCCTTTCAAAAACTTTTCCAGGCGTTCCTGCTCCGCGCCGTCGCAGGCGACTTCAGCGGCCATGGCGCGCGGCACAACGACAACACCGTCGCCATCACCGACTAGAATATCGCCAGGCATGACGGCGACGCCGCCACAGGCGATGGGGCGCTGCAAATCCGCACCAAAATGAACACTCAAGCTGGCCGGCGCGGCGCTGCCGGCACAGAACACAGGCAAGGCACCTTGCGCTATAATAGCACCATCACGCACCGGACCATCACTGACCACGCCGGCAATACCGCGTTCATGCAATCGTGCCGCCAGGATATCGCCGATGACGCCGGCCCCCAACTCACCCCTGGCATCAATCACCATGACCTGACCGGAGGCAATATCCTCAACTGCCTTGCGCGGTGGATATTCCGGATCCGCCAGCACTTCCACACGGGACAGATCCTCCCGCATGGGAATAAAACGCAGGGTATAGGCCTCCGCCACGAATTGGCAATTTTCGGGATTCAGTGGCCGGGCACCTTTGATGAAGCAATTGCGCAAGCCCCGTTTCAGCAACTGCATGGTTACTGTGGCGGTGGACACCCCCGATAATTGATCCAACATCCCGGCACTCATAACAAACCCCGCGCCGCCAAATTTGTCATCAGCGCGCCAATGCCAAAGGTCCAGGGCGCTATTTTGTCCGTATGGTTGATCTGATTGCTCAAGCTACCCAGCAGGGGGTTGGATATGGTTACAACATCGCCCAGATGATGGGTGAAGCCCTGACCGGGGGCGTCGCGGTCTTCCGTCGGGGCGAACATGGTGCCCGTGAACAGCAACAAACCATCCGGGTATTGATTGTGCGGGCCACAGGCATAGGCCGCCAGGTCCGCCAGATCGCGGCTAATCTCGGCAATGGATGATTGGCCCTGTAGTTCGAAGCCATCATCACCACTGACCGAAAGGCCAACCTGCATCCCACGCACGTGATCAAGGTTGAAGCCATCATCGAACAGGCGAATAAATGGCCCCACTGCGCAGGAGGCTCGGTTGTCCTTGGCCTTGCCCAACAACAAGGCGCTGCGCCCTTCGAAATCCCGCAAGTTTACATCGTTGCCCAGACAGGCCCCGACGATGGCACCGGACGGAGCGATGGCCAGAACCACCTCCGGCTCGGGGTTGTTCCAGGTCGATTTGGGATGGATGCCGATCTCGGCCCCAATGCCAACGGCGGCCATGGGTTGCGATTTGGTAAAAACCTCCGCATCCGGGCCAATACCGACTTCGAGGTACTGGGACCACAGGCCGCGCGCGGTCAAAACGTCCCTGACCCGCGCCGCCTCGTCCGAACCGGGCACCACGTCTGCCAGGGACTGGCCGATCTCATCCCCGATGGCTTTGCGTATTTCCGCCGCCCGCTCTGGGTCACCCTTGGCCTGTTCCTCGATCACCCTCTCCAACATGGAGCGGACGAAGGTGACGCCACAGGCCTTCAGCGCCTGCAGATCGCTGGGTGCCAGAAAGTACGGCTGGTCCTGATCCTGGTCCTGATAGGCACTGTTGGCCAGGACCGCTGTGACCTCGCCCAATTTTTCGCCCTTGCCGTCGCGCGCGGCAGCAGCAGGATCGTCCATAGCCAGTAAGCCCGATAGGGTGGGTGACGTGGCGGATAGATCATAGACGCCATCATCGGCGACCAAAACTGGGGTCGGCCCCGCTTTTGCACCTTTCGCACCTGGCGTGCCCCCAGATCGCATGGGCAGCCAGATGCGGCCAACAAAACAACCTTGCAGGCCGCCTGCAGGCAATGTGTTGGCGGCGGTTATTGACAATGTGCTCATGGCTTGTACGTCCCGGTTTCGCTCTGTCGATTCCACTGATCGCAGTTTAAGCCAGTATGGCGACAGGGCGCAAAAACAGCTACATTCATCATCATGATTTCAGACTGCAATAGGAAAATGCCATGCCCGTAAGTGTTCGTTTCGTTACCGCGATTACAGCCTTCCTGATGACACTGATCTATCTTGCACCGGCCCAGGCGATTAGCGCGCGGGAAAAGGACTATCAAGATTGGCGTCTGCGCTGCGAGCGGAAAAGCGAAGATGACCCGGAGCGTTGCTTCATAATGCAGGTCGCCAAGTCAGAGGCGGAAAAGCGTGATGTCCTGCGAATTGGCGTGCGCTACCCGGATCCCGCAGGACCAGCCATGGTTTTTCTGACGCTGCCGTTAGGGGTTTATCTGCCTGCCGGATTGTTGCTTCAGGTTGACGATGGCGAGACCCTGCAAATTCCTGTGGAGATTTGCCTGCCCAACGGTTGCCATACCCGTATGGCCCTGGAAGGTGCTTTGCTGAAACGTTTGAAAGCCGGCCAGCAGGCCAAGCTGGCTTTCCATGACAGCCGGCAAAAACAGATTACCGTGCCCGTATCCCTGGCCGGCTTCACAGCCGCGCTCGCAGCCCTAAAATAACTAAAAGCCAATATAAAAATCAAAAAAATTATTATCTGGGAGTCGCCAAAATGTCTGACAAAGAACAAGCCAACACGCCAGCCAACCCAATGGATAAGATTTGGGAATACCTAAAGGGCTTTCACGCCGTCCATCATATGGCCATGGGCACGGAAATGGGCCTGTTCAAACAGATCCAGGCTGCGGGGGCAGGTGGTTGCACGCCGGCGAAACTGGCCGCGGATCTACAGCTGCACCCCCTCTACGTGGATGTCTGGTGCCGCACGGGCTATCACTACGACATACTGGAGGCAGGCGAGAACGGCGCGTTCTATCTGGCCGAAATGATGGATGCGGCTTTGGTAGACCTACGTGATCCCCGCAACCTGTCCGGCTATATCAAAGCCACGGCAGGCTTCGGCAGCGACGATTTGCGCAGCTATCCGGAATATTTCCGCACTGGCGGTGCCCACCGCTTTCAGGAACATGGCGAAGAATTCTCCCGCCATGTGGGCGATACAACAGCGGGTTTCCATACGGTTTTAGCCAAGAGCATGCTACGCGGCGTGCCAGGCCTGGCGGAAAAATTGGAAGCAGGGGGCAAGGTCCTGGATGTAGGTTGCGGCACTGGTGGCCTGGCGATGAAGGTTGCCCAGGCTTGGCCCAATGCCCATTGCGTCGGTGTGGACATTGATCCCTTTGGCATCAGTCAGGCCCAGGCCAATATTGCCGCATCTGAGGTGGCGGATCGGGTTACCATCGAAGCAGTGGGACCGGACGGCATCGGCCATGACGGCGAATTCGACCTGGCGATCATGATGGAAGTACTGCACGAAATCGATGACGGCATCCGCCCAGATGTGGTCAGGGATGTGGCCAAATCTTTAAAGCCCGGCGGCATGCTGTTCATATTGGACGAGACCTATCCATCCGATCTGGCCGGTCTGCGCGACCCCAGTTACAAATTCGCGGTTCAGACCCAGTTCAACGAGTTGATTTGGGGCAACATCGTACCGACCATTGAAATGCAGGCGGAATTGTTCGCAAACGCCGGCTTGGTGGAAACTATCCGCGAAGAGGTTGCCGGCATGTTCACCATGCTGGTGGCGGCAAAGGAGTAGGCAGCCATGACGACCAATCCAATTGACGGTGCAGCGGAATTCTTCTTCAAGGCGGCCCAGGCCGGTGATCAGGGCATACCCTTGCCCAATGACCTGATGCCGCCGGACGCAGACGCTGCCTATCAGGTACAAGATCGCCTACAAAAGATGTGGATCGACGCGGGCGCGGGGGCCATCGTCGGTTGGAAAGTCGCCCTGACCTCCAAAGTGATGCAGGAGCTGTTGGGTGTGGCCAGGCCCTGTGAAGGTGCAATATTCGCCTCCCGTGTACATCACGGGGACGTCACCGTGGCGCACGGGGATTTCGTCAACATCGGCGTGGAATCTGAAATTGCCGTGCGCATCGCCCATGATTTACCGGCTACAGGCACGCCCTATGATCAGGATAATATTCGACCCGGCGTCGCAGCCTGTATGGCGGCGATTGAGATTGTCGATGACCGGGCCATTGATTACAAATTGGTCGAAG
>Ga0233439_10002126_pt1 | contig 22976 bp, 25 predicted proteins | sample SI_123_September_6_FD_182713 | JGI IMG/M metagenome (GOLD analysis project Ga0233439, IMG submission 182713) | Seawater microbial communities from Saanich Inlet, British Columbia, Canada - SI_123_September2016_100_MG | ecosystem: Environmental > Aquatic > Marine > Inlet | place: Canada: British... | reverse complement strand
ATCGTTATTCATACTTTACAATTTCTAAAAATGTATACTCTTTATCATTACCAAACACACTCACAAACCATACCTATTATTGATAAGATTTTGATTTTGAATGTTATGAAGGTTGTTTGTGGCGAAAAACATACTAAACAAGGTAAACCACCCAAGAAGGAAACCGTTGAACTCACTGAAAAACTTACTTCATTCTATACAGAGCATTACAAACCGTATACACAACCAGAGCAATTAGATTATGAATATATGAGTAATGTGCTTTCTTACTTATGTGAAGACATTATGACGATGTATGAAAATAACATCCAATTACATTATGTGGATTATGTAGAACGCTTTGTAAATGTTGTCTGGAAAAAGAAGATGATGGTTGAGAAGATACGAAAAATATTTCCCACCAAAAAAGAACGAGAAGCACGAGTTCGGCAATTGGAAAAGGAACTGCGAAAAATAAAGAATGATTTGTTGAATGTAGATAATAATATTGAATACACATCACAACCACACTATCATAAATGGGTTACCGAACAAAAGAAACACATTATTCCAGATAAAGAGAAGTTCCAAAAGCAAAGCATCTATTATGATTTGAAATGTAAACCGATGGATTATTTCCCCTGTATGATTGCGATGATGAAACAAGTTGAAAATAACGAGGAAACTATCAGTAATGTTTTTCCTTTACGAAGTAGTATCGCACCTGGTTATATTCGGTTAGATACAATTACATTAGTGTATTTGCTGTTACGAAAAGAGCAAGGAAAGAAAAGTGATTACAGCAATCAAGGCAATACAAAGAAGCACGAAGATAAAATATGGAAGTTCTTTTTTCGCACAGAAAAAAAAGTGTTTCATAAGACAGATTTTTCATTTCATCATATGATTTCTACGGATGGAGTGGGAGTTTCCATATTATTTATTCGTGATGATTTGGTGGGAAAGCGATTACCAAGTGCTAAAAAGGGTGTATCAAAAGAATTGTATATTGATGAACTGAATGATTACTCTACTTTACAAAATAAGAAGATTATTGGGATTGACCCTGGAAAATCTGATTTGATTTATTGTGTTGACGACGCTTCAAAAAATGCGAATGTATTTCGGTATTCACAAGACCAACGAAGAAAAGAAACCAAGATGAAAAAATACAACAATATCATATTGGGTATGAAAACCAATAAAATACAAGGAAAAAGTGTGATTGATTATGAAACGGAGTTGTCTTTGTATAATCGTAAAACACTTTGTATAGACAATTTCAAAACATACATAAACGAGAAGAACAAAGTAAATAATATGTTATTTGGATTTTATGCGAAGCAGTTGTTTCGTAAGTTAAAGTTTGGAAGACATATCAATATCAAACGAAACGAACAAAAGATGATGAGTGATTTTAGGAAAATGTATGGTAATCCAGCAGAAGTGGTTATTTGTATAGGTGATTGGGAACAGCGAAAGCAAATGAAATACAAAGAACCAACATTAGGCATAGGAATGAGAAGTTTGCTCCGTAAAAACAACTACAAGGTATATTTAGTTGATGAGTTTAGAAGCAGTTGTAAATGCTCTAAATGTGATGGAGGAGTATGTGAGAAGTTTATGGTAAGGAAAAATCCCAGACCAAATAAAGATGATATGCGGTTGGTTCACGGACTACTACGCTGTAAAAGCGGTTGTGGGTCGTGGAACAGAGACCGTAATGGTTCATCAAACATCTATAAGATAGCATACCAAGCAATATATGATTTGAAAAGACCACGTTATCTATGTAGAACAAGTAATCAAGCAGTTTTAACGAATTGCTATAATCAAAATATACACAAGGTATGAAAAGACCTAAACTTTGAATAATTTAATTCGTATTTTTGTGCGAACTTAAATATTCAAAGGTGTATATCTAATATATGCTTTGTAATTTGACTTCTTTGAATATCTTCGTTGATTAACTCTACTATTTTTATAATATCTACCAAATCATTAGATGGATTATATTTATTAAATAAATTTATTTTTTGTATTATTTCTGAAAAGCCATTATTATTTTGTAAATCTGATTGTTTGATATCTCCAGTAACAACCATTTTACAGTTATATCCCAGCCGTGTAGTTATCATTTTCATTTGATTAGGACTACTATTTTGCATTTCATCTGCAATTATAAAGGTATTTTTAAATGTACGCCCGCGCATGAATGCTAATGGACATATTTCAATTATATTATTATGTATCATAGTTTCTAATTCTTTTACCGAATAAAATTCTAAAAAAATATCAAATATCGGTTTGGTCCATGGATCCATTTTTTTTATAATACTACCTGGTAAAAACCCAATTTCTTCTTCTACCGTTACTAATGGTCTAGTTATAACTATTTTATTTAATTTTAAATGATTTATAGATTTTAAACAAGCAAAAAAGGTTTTACCTGTACCTGCCGGTCCATTTACTAATAATAACTTAGTACTATCATCTTCCAACGAGGATATATATTTTGCTTGATTTGGTGTTTTATGAGTAATAGAAAACATATGCTCTATATTTTGATTTTTTATATTTGGCCGTTTCATTTTCATATAGACTTGAAGTTTGCCTTCCGAAAATATAATCATAGTAAATAAAATTATTGTAAAAAACATATAGTATTTATTATATGTTTTTTCTTTTTAAATTATTATTCGTTTGTTATTTTGGATATCATAAAAAATCGTTTATACTTTTTTATTTTATTTGAAGTGTATCCATCTGCTTTACGAATAGGTATAAGTTTATATTTATATATAGATAATATTTGTCTAATCAAATTAAGAAGTGGCCATTTTTGATTATCATTTGCGTTTTTATGTAAAGAAGTAAGCACCGATGAAGAAAAATTTTTTTTTAATTCAGGTAAAAGTTTTTGAACTTCTTGATATTTATGAACAGATAAAAAAATATCTCGTTCAATCATCATACCATCCATTTCTATTTCACTATTGAACACTATACCAGATTGTGCTAAAATTGTTTTACATAAAGGATCCATATTATATTTTATATATTAAAATCAGGAATTGAATATATATCATTTTCTTTTATATATTTTGCAATAATTTTTGGGTTTTCTTTATTAGAAACAATTTCTTCTGTTTGATAAACATTTCCATTTTTATCTATATAATAAATAATACCTTTTATATCTTGTGCCCACACATCTACTTTTTGTTTTGTAACTGTAACAGTATTATTATCAAATATACCATGAGGAGTTCCTTTCATATGTGTTCCGCAATAATTATAACCATCTTTTTTCCTCCTAGTACACTGTTCATCGCTTGCTCTTTTAGCACAACATCTTTCGTAAACAGGAACAAAATTTTTTACTCTTCTTCTTTTTTGTAAATCTTCTTTGGTAATCTTTATTATTTCATAATCATAAATATACTGACATAATTTGTTTGTATTAAAACCATTTTCATGTGTGTTTATTTGAATATAAGATTTTATATTGTTCTTAAATTCAAGCATATATCCCTCTACTAGTTTATTTATTTTCTTTTCCATATCCTTATATTAATAAATCTATGTTTAGTTATTTAGTTCAATTTTTTATTTAATTTATAAAACTACTTAAATAGTTATGGTGATGGGGTAGTTTTTGGTAAAACAAAATAACAAAGTAAAATTAACAGTAGAAATAAAACATAAGGACCATAGGTTGATTTTTGAACATTAAAAAAATCTAATATTTTCACTAAGCTATATATAAAGATTAAAGACATTCCTAGAAGGGTAATAAAGTTCATATATTTTATCTTAATATTTTTAATTATCATTATAGATATATATCTTGGTAATTTAACATATTATCATCGTTCCGTGTGAATTTATTATTATCATTTCCTTTATTTAATAAATTATCAATATCTATTTGAATATATCGATAATCGGGAAAAGCTATACTACCGTTTTCAAAAATAAATAAACCATTCATAACTGTTTCATTATTTCTCCAGACGATTGGTTGTGATTTTATAAACTTTCCTAAATAAATTTTATTTTTAGTATAAATAATAGATTCTGTTTTTCTTACACCCATATCTGTTAATATGTTTAAATATGAACCATTAAATATATAGGTTTCACTAGCGTGAGATAATAACATAATATATTAGTTATTATTTATTGTTTAACTATATTTTGTAAATATATAATGAAAGCTTAATGATAATTGCTGCGCGTAATCTTTAACTATAAAACAAATGTCATTAAATTTACTTATATGTAAACTGTCAAAATGATCACTCCATCCAACCATATTATTACTATTTTCTATATTATCTTTATTTTGGTTAACAAATTTACATTTTTTCATGAAAAGTGCAAACCTTATAATCCCATATTTTGTATTTTCTGATTTTTTATACGTTATAAATAAATCGTTTATGTTTTCAAATTCTTTCAATTGTTGTATTATATTATCGTAACTATGAAAATAATAACATTCACCTAATTCACTATATAATTCTTGACGTTCCTTGCCGAAAGTAAAACAAAATGGTGTTTTTTCAATAGGCTTTAAACAATAACCCACAATTGGTATTTCCATTTCGTTCTCTTTCATATCGGCCAAAACTAAAAAATCTGGATTATTTAAAAAAAAGTTTACAACAAAAATATTTACATATTTATCATATACTTTTTTTTCGTTTATAATTTCATGAGGAGTTGTCATAAATATTGTATCAGTATGCATAAAAATATCATTCGCATTAATTTTTAATTTTGTCAAGTCCATAAATAAAAATAATTGTTCATCATATTCAAAAAATCCATTTATTTCTATAAGCTGTAAATATTCTTCTTGTACGAAGCTACCAATTGTATTCAGAATAAATATCTTAGAATAATTCATTAAACTATCTATGTTCAAATAGTTATCGTTATAAAATCCATCATTCATCTCTATTATAGGAAAATCCAGAGACTGTAACAAATTATTTTTAATCAACATGAATTCTAAAAATACATTTTCATTATGTGAAACCATTTGATAAGGTAAAACAAAAAGAGGTTTAATAGTATTCGATTTTCGATAACTTATATCACGAGTTACCCTTTTTAAACTATTATAAATTACTTCCATTTTATTTATATAAAATAATTCTTTTAAATTATTAATTTTTATCAACTTTATGTTTAATCACCTCTTTGATAGTAGTTTCTCTATTATCCATTATATATTTTGTCATTTCTTGAGCTAACGTTTCATTATTTTCGGGATAATATTTTTTTAATACATTCAATAGTAATTTCCCGCTTATTGGTTTTTTTGTTACATTTTTTTTATATTTTAATGATCCGCCAGTAATATCAAAGCAATCAATTTCATTTGATTTCATAGTTAACAATAATTTTTCAGAAATATGTTTTTTTTCTTCAGTCTTTTCTTTAATTTTTCGTTTTAGTAAGTCAATTTCTTTAGTAATTTTAATCCAATCTTTTATACTAACTATTAGATCTTCTTTAGTTTCCATTCATTAATTTTATAATAAACTTTATATCTATTTTATAATTCTTTAAATAAAAATTGATTTTATTTTATTATATTTTTAACACTCTAAACTACAAAAATGGGCGCATCATCAAGTGTTATTAATCAATACCATATCCATATTTCAAATTCTACAAAATTTATAGACGATAATAATATTTTATCAGAAATTATTTCAGCACTACGTCAACGTGGATATAAAATAACTACTACAGATCTTTCATATAGTGCATCAGAAATATGCAACATTATTAGAAATTCAGATATACTGATATATTGTGTATGTCAAACCTATTCTGTATGTGCGGCTCAAGCAATTGAATATAGTTATTTATCTGAAAATCCAAAAAAAATATATAACATTATTATTGATAAATATAAAGACAAAACATACTTAAAACACATAAAAGAATTATTTGATAAAAATACAACAGTAATATCATCAAAAGATGATATACATAATGTTATAAGAGAAATTACTTATCATGATAAATACAATATGAAAACTAACCCATTTGTAAAAGGCTATAATTTTGAATATAATATAAACGATGAAAATATTTATAAAGTACTCGTATTTGACGATGGTAACCATAGTGTTGATGAAACGTATAATTATTGGAAAAAAATAGGATATGATAAAAATCATCCAGATAAAATTGCCTTATCCAATACAAAAGTAGAGCAATTTATAAATTCTATTTCAGAATGGAAAATATATAAAATTGACTAATTAAGGTATGAAATGTCTCTTACATAAATCATTCTTGTATAATTTATTTTTGCAAAAAAGTCCTTTATTTTTTCCTTTCAATAGAATATGACTACATATGTTGGTTTCTGTATTTATAGATTTGTCGTTTGTGTCAATATTTAACTTAGGGTGTATTATCATTTCCGGCTGTTTTAATGCGTGTTCTTTACACGATTTACAGTAGATTTTTACATCTTTTGAATGAATATTTTCTATTACATAAGAGCCTATATTAGCACAAGGAACGCCTATCATTTCGTCATCACTACAGAATGATGAGTTCAAACTATCATCTAATTTAATATATTTTAATCCTCCACATGTTCGGTCATATGTTGACACTTTTCTTAGATCTATATAATTCACACCGTGTCTTTTCTCGGGTCTTATATTTTTTTTATAAGGTAATAACTTATTTTGCACAGTTCGACAATAAGGGCACATTATTTGATAAAATTTTAATATATATTTACGATACTCCAATAAATTGAATTTTGTTTTTTGATTCAAAACATATTTAAAAATCGCATCATAATTAAATGAATGACCACAATCTAACTTGATAGATTCTTCTAATGGTTCATGTGTAATTAAACAATAATTATTATCATCATTCGACTCTGTATTATCGTTTGACAAAAGTTGTTTATAAAAATAATCAGAACAATCATTTAACTCCATGTATTATTTTAGTTATCTATCTTTAAATATTATAATTTATTATAATATATAATATGCCTAGTTCTGAAGTATGGGGACCTTCTGTTTGGACTTTTTTTCATACACTTGCAGAAAAAATAAACGAAAAATATTTTTTTAAATTAAGATCTAATATATTTAATATTATAAAATTAACATGTCGAAATTTACCATGTCCAAAATGCGCAAGCGAAGCAAGTATTTTTTTAGAAAAAACAAATATTAATAAAATCAATAATAAACAAGAATTTATAAATTTTATATATATGTTTCATAATTATGTCAATAAAAAAAAAAATAAACCTCTATTCTCTAGTACTAAATTGAATATATATAAAAATATACATTTATCGAGTGCATTTTTGAACTTTATAAAGGTGTTTCATACTCGGGGAAATATGCAGTTACTTACAGAATCGTTTCAAAGAGATTTAGCAATAAAAGAAATAATTAAATGGATGAAAGCATATGGAAAAGCCTTTATAAATTAACTAGATGTTGTTGTTCCTGCAACAAGTTCACCATTCTTATAAACAGAACATTTAAATGTCTGTTTGCTTGGCATAGAACACTGACTATTATCACTTGACGTAGAATTATAAAATAAATATTTAGAAGACCCTCCGGCGGTCATCGCCGAGACAATTACTCCGGCACATCCTGCTCCCGATAAGACATTTAAAATTAAATCTGTCATCTTTATAATACATTTTTTTGATAACTTCATTATAATATCTATTATAAAATAGATTATTAAGCCTGCAAATACCCAGTAATTTACATTACTATTAGTAAACATGGGTATAGCTAGATATGTAATTGTAAATGCGAAAACAAAAGCACTAAATGAAGGATTACCATATTTACTATATTGTACAGAAGTACAAATATTATCTGCGTCTTTTAACGGCTCGTCACCAGTTTGTGAATAAAAGAAATTACGTAAAACACTAAATCCTAATAAATATCCAAAGAACACAAACCCTTTTGCATTTTGATAAGCAAACGATAATCCTATCATACAAATAGCAATAATAACAGGTGAATAAAAAGATAAAAAAACTAAAATATTCATTGGTTCATATATTAAAAGTGGAGAATTAGGATTTCCGATGATATTAGATGTATTATTCATATAATAATATAAATATTTTATTATAAAAATTATTTTTCTAAAATCATATCAAAAACCTCTGAAATAGTATCGAGCGGATAAAACCGAATCCCATCAAACAAATTATTATTTTTATATTTCTCCATAATTTTATCAAAATCTTCTTGATTCTCTCTAGGAAATATAAAATCTGTTATTCCTGCGGATATAGAGAAAACAATTTTTTCTCTCAGTCCTCCTATTTCTGTTAATTTGTAATCAAAACTTGTTTCGCCTGTTATACCAAAATTATTTTTAATTTTTATATTATTAAATAAACTATAAATAATTACAGTAAATGCGGTAGTAGCAGACGGACCATCCTTTTTTGTACTAATACATGGACAGTGTATATGTAATCCATATACACTTTTTTCTTTTGGATTATTATATTTTTCTATTAGTTTTTTTTGCACAGATTCATCACATAAGTTCCAAGCAGCTGTAAGACTTACATTTATTGATTCTTTCATAACATCACCTAAAGACCCCGTTAATTTCAAATTTAAAAAGGTATTACAAGGATAAAAACTAATCTGTAAAGGCAGTATACCTCCCTGTCCCATATCATTTGCCCATAATGCGTTTATAAGACCAATAGTTGGTTTGGTGTGAATTTTAGTTATTTTTATTTCTCTCTTATCTTTGAAATATTTAGTCTTTATCATTTCTTCAGTAACAGTTATGGGTATTTCTATTTGTCTAAAATCTGTATATAGATTTAAATTTATTTCACCAATTATTTCAAATAAATTTTCTTTTAATTTTCTCACACCAGGTTCTAATGTATATTCTGATATAATAAATTTTAAAACATCATCTGGTATTTTGATACAATCAATTAAATTAAATTTTTTATATAAATCCGGTAAAAGATATCTATTACAAATAATTATTTTATCTTCGTTTGTCAAACTATCAAATTTAATACGATGAACTCTGTCCAACATTATTGGGTCTATGCTATATGGATCATTATAAGAAAGAATAAATAAAACTTTGGATAAATCAATATCTATCCCTGAAAAATATTTATCTTGAAAATGTTTATTTTGTGATGGGTCTAATAAATGAGTCAGAACGCCAATAATTTCTCTCCCATGTTCTGTTTTTGATATTTTATCTACTTCATCAATTAATATGATTGGATTTAAACATTTGTTATCCATTAAAATTTGTAGAATTTGTCCCCATGTACTACCTACATATGTATAAGAATGACCTATTAAACTACTAGCATTTGAATCGCCTCCCATAGCGATAATAGAAAACGGTCGCGATTCTCCATTTTCATCTATTAAACATTCAGATAACCCCTTGGCTAAAGTTGTTTTACCAATTCCCGGGTTTCCTTCAAACCCTAAAACTTGACAGTCATAACTGTTACCATTATTATTTATCCATTGACCTATAATTCGTTGTACTTGCCTTTTTGCATTTTCGTGACTATGAACAGATTTATCTAATGTTATCTTTGTTTTTTTAGAAAAATCCTTCAAAATATTTATTTTAGATATTAATTTATTTACATCATTTATAAGTTGTTTTTCATCATTAAACAATAAAAAATATATACTTATAAAAATATTTACATCATGTAATAATATCTTATTTAATACATGTTTCAAATTATTCAATATATCTTGTTTTTTTTTTAATTTTGAATCAATTATTATATCATTTTCTAGTTTATTATTTTTCAAAATATCATTTATATTAAATGATAATACTAGAAGGGATTTCCTATCATAAGAGCTAATTTTATTAATTATATTAATTAATCTTTTTTTATTTATTTCTGTATTTTCTATTAGTTTTTTATAATATTTATTATAAAAATTAAATATATCTATGGTGTTTTTAATTTCACCGTCTTGAAATTCATCTAATTCTTTATACTTAGTTAATAAATAATTTATTTCAGAGGTTGAGTCTTTTACTATATTTAGTATTGGTTCTTTTTTAAATATATTAAATGGTATTTTCAATAACCCTTCAATAAATTGTCGAGCCTTTATACCAGAATCTTCGGATTTATTTTTTACCTCTTTTAATTTGGTTAATGCTTTTTCTTTAACCTTGGCATCTGTATTTAATAAACAGATTTGTTGTTCCAATGGTATTTTATTTGTATCAAAATTTGTCAAATCATTTGTGTATTGTATCGTTTTTTTCATAGCTGATTTAAAATTATTTTTAATTACTGATGGTAAACTATCAAATAAAATAATTTGATCATGATTATCTATCGCACCATTTGTATCATTGGATAAAATATCATACAGTAAGTAAGCTAAATAATCATGTTCTAAATAATTATCATTCAATAATAACATTATTATTGTATTTCTTTTACCGTATAAATCGTCTTTACAAAAGTCTTTAACTATATTTGTTATATGTTGTTGTTTAATATTATCGTTAAAACTTACATAACCATAATACTTTGTAAAAATATCTAAATTCGACTTACATAATAAATAATCTTTTAATGTAAGTGATTTTAAAAAATCTTTAAATGCAAAACTTTGAAAATCAGGTTGGTCTGGGATATTATTTAAAGTATATTTTTTAATATCGGTTATAAGAGATAAATCTAATAACTCAATTAAAATATCATCTAAAAATCCAAAAATGATCATACTTTTATTTTCGGTGTAATTAAATACTAACTTAATACCGTGTACTTTTATATAAAAGGACTTAAATTCAGAACTAATATCATCGCAGCTGTAGTTATTAATTACTTCATCAAAATACTTTTCTATAGGTTTATTCTTAAAACTTATATCAGTTTTAGTGGTTATAATTTTATAACTTATAGGATGAAAGTAATTGGTTAATAGCCATATTTTATCACTATTCATATTACATTTTGAAAGAGTTTGATCCTCTATACATATATTTAAAAAATCATCAAAATTCATAGTTCCATATTCTTTGAATATACCTGCTAAGTCGTTATTAATTTTCTGGAGGGTTTTTAATATACTATTTTTCGTAGAATTACATATCAACGAATTATCTAACTCTACAATTATTTGTGTTATACTATTTAATTTATTCATACATAATGTATATTCGCTTATTCCTAAAATATCATTTTGCTTATTTTTATGAATATGAAGAAATGTATTTTGAATTGCTTTCCTATAAAAAACTGTTTTTTTTTTAACAAAATGTATTAAACTCCCAGAATCAATTTTCATAATATATCAAAATATATTATTTAATATATTTAACAATATTAAACATATAGTTGTTTTTATATGATATGGGTATTCCTGCTTACTTTTCGTACATAGTAAAAAATCATCTAGATATAATCCAAAAATTTACACAAGACACCAAAATTTCTCATTTTTATTTAGATTCAAATTCTATAATATATGATTCGATACACGAAATTGATTTTGATAATTTAAAATCAAATGAGTTAAATCATATATTACAATTGATTGTATCAAAAATTGCGGCTTTAATACAAATTATATCACCTAGTAAAAATATATTAATAGCATTCGACGGAGTTGCACCATTAGCAAAATTAGAACAACAACGATCGCGTAGATATAAGTCACATTATCAGTCTAAAATATCAAAAGCAATTTTTAAAACCAAAAATGATCCTTGGAATACAGCTGCTATAACACCCGGGACTATATTTATGGAGAAATTAAATATATTTATGAAAAAATATTTCAAAAATAAATATCCTAATAATAATATTATTTTATCTTTAACAGACGAATATGGAGAAGGAGAACATAAGATTTTTGAATATATTCGTAAAAATAACGAAATACATATGAATGATAAAACGGTAATTTACGGGCTAGACGCCGATCTCATAATGCTTTGTATTAACCACTTACCTATATGTAAAAATATTTTTCTGTTTAGAGAAACTCCGTCGTTTATTCAAAGTATTAGTAAAGACTTGGAACCAAACGAATCCTATATACTGGATATACCTGCACTAACTAAAGAAATATTGAATGAAATGAACCCAGAATATAATGATATTTTTCCATTTGAAAAAGTATATGACTATATTTTCATATGTTTTTTTCTAGGAAATGATTTTTTACCTCATTTTCCCGCGTTAAACATAAGAACCGGAGGTATTAATAAATTATTGAATGCGTATAAAGAGACTATAAAACCAAATGAATTTCTTTATACCGGAGAAAAAATTATATGGAAAAATGTTCGTAAATTGGTCTCCTTTTTAGCTGAACATGAATATGAATATATTAAAAAGGAAACCCTCATTAGGAAACGAGTTACAAGTAATAGATTTTCTACTAAAACTCCTCAAGAAATATGGAATAAATTTGATAACACTCCGTCATATGAAAGACAAATAGAAACATATATAAATATACAAAAAGATGGATGGAAAGAACGATATTATGAAACATTATTTGATTTAACGATCGATAATACAAGAAAAAAACAAATCGCGGTTAACTATTTAGAAGGACTAGAATGGACTATGAAATATTATACACAAGGTTGTCCTGACTGGAGATGGAGATATAATTATGATTATCCTCCGTTACTAGTCGATTTAATAGAATATATTCCCTATTTTGATAATGACTTTATAACTACAAATATAGCTAATCCGGTACATCCAATGGTTCAATTATGTTATGTTTTACCAAAAGAAAGTTTATATTTTTTACCCAAACAACTATACCAATTTATTATAAAAGAACGTATTCACTGGTATCAGTCCAACTGTGAATTTCGTTGGGCATATTGTAAATATTTTTGGGAATCACATGTGTTATTACCCGAAATTAATATACATGATCTAGAAAGTATCGTAAGAAAATATGTATCCGGGTAAATAATTATATTACGGTATTTCGTTTAATATATATCATCAAAAAATTGGAAGTTTTCGCAGAATTATCGATTTTTTAATATTTTTAAAAAGTATAAAGTGTTTCTATATCTCAAAAATGGACAAAAAAAATGTCCAATTTTCAATTCTCCAAAAAACTTTCCAGAAAAAAAATCTTAAAAATCGAAATTTGGGTATTTTATAAGTTATTACCAGTTATGCTAACAAAAAATAAAAGTTTCAAAAACCAGAAAAAAAAAATCCAAGAAAATTTATGATTTTTTTGGGAAAAAAGATTTAGATGTTTTTCTGTTATCATATAAATGATAATAAATGATAACAAAAAAACATCAAAAAACATCCAAAAATTTTACTGCGAAATATGTGACTTCTCATGCAGTAAAAAAGGAGATTTTATGCGACATATTAAGACGATAAAACATAATGATAACCAAAATGGTAATAATGGTAACGAAAAAACATCAAAAAACATCTGTGACCTATGTGGACGGTATTATAAATATTTAAGCGGATTAAGCAGACATAAACAGTCTTGTTTTATCCAATCAGATCAATCAAATAATAATATTTCAAGTAATTCATCAAATGATCACAAAATTGATAAGGATTTAGTATTAAGTATATTGAAACAAAATAGCGATTTAATCAAAGAAAATAACGATTTTAAATTTATGATGATGGATGTTATAAAATCTGGTACTCATACTACAAATAATAATAACTGTAATAATAAGAACTTTAACTTGAATTTTTTCTTAAATGAAACGTGTAAAGGAGCTATGAATATAATGGATTTTGTTAACTCCTTAAAATTACAATTAAGTGATTTAGAAAAAATGGGTGATATTGGATATGTAAATGGTATGTCTAATATAATCATTAAAAATTTAAAAGATATGGATATTACTGAACGTCCTGTACACTGTACTGATGTTAAGAGGGAAGTATTATATGTAAAGGATGAAGATAAATGGGATAAGGAACTATCTGAAAAACCAAAAATCCGCAAAGCAATTAAATATGTTGCCCATAAGAATGCGAGATTATTACAAGAGTTCAAAGAAAAACATCCAGATTGTATCAAATCTGAGTCCAAGTATTCTGATACTTATAATAAACTAATGATAGAAGCAATGGGTGGTAAAGGATGTGATGATGACAATAAAGATACTAAAATTATTAAACGACTTGCAAAAGAAGTAATAATAGATAGTAAATTGGATAAAACAATTGATAATTGATAATTAATCTTTTTATTTAGAAATATAATTTTAATAAAAATATTATAATTTTGTATATATGTCAAAACAAGTAATCAGTGAAATAGAAAATCGTGACGCATTTCTTCATTTACTACAAAATAATACTGGAGTAATTATTCTTAAATTGGGAGCGGAATGGTGTGGGCCTTGTAAAAAAATTAAACCAGTTGTAGATGGGTTTTTCGCTACTTCGCCTCCAGATGTTATATGCGGAGATATAGATGTAGATCAATCATATGATTTTTATTCGTTTTTAAAAAGTAAAAAAATGGTAAATGGAATTCCGGTGATATTATGCTATAAAAAAGGAAATCATTCGTTTATACCTGATGACATGATTACCGGTGCAAATCCAAATGAACTACATAAATTTTTTATAAAATGTGGTAATCATTTAAACGATGTAAGAAAGTTATATCCACCATCTCAGGTAAAAACACAACAAAAACAAAATAACGTTTACTCTGTTTAATAATAAATAATAAATAATAAATGATTTTTAGTTATTATTTATCTATCTAGTTTTATTTTTGGATTTACTAATATACATTTTTTAGTTATATCCCCACTTAATCCAGTTTGTAATGGACCGTCTAAAGTATTCGGCACCGAGTCATATGTTTTAGTTAACGTAATCTGTGAATTCATTATATTTCGTTGGTTATTTTTGATATATGTAATAGTAATTACTGTGCCTTGGGGATAATAAAGTAATACACCTGGTGTGCGTTGATGATCTGTTCCTCCAAATTCAATTACTTCGCCTGTGCTATTAATACTACAACTTAATAGTAAATCTCCTGGTGAAAGTTTACTAACAAAAGGGGAATAACTTCTATTTACAGAATTTATATACACTCCTTTTACATCAAATATCGGAGAATTATAAAACGCACGCATTACAAATGGGCTTGGAATAGTCCAATATAATCCTAAAAAAAGTTTGCTCTTATTATTTTGTCCAGTTTTCAAAACAGATAATGTAGATTTCAAGACATCAATATTAGATCCACCACCAAAGCATTCGTATCCTCCTCCTAAACCAAAGGTATAAATTGCTATTACTTTGCCATGTGGATTTAATATTGGACCTCCCGAGTTTCCACCCATTCCAGGAGCAGAAACGTGAATACTGTCTGTAATTTGATAGCCACTAGTTTCAGTATAATGTGAGTCGCGTATACATCCAGAGCTAATAGAATCTTCATTTAGTCCTCCTGGATTACCTACTACATAACACTGGGTCCCGGCTTCCGGCATTTTATCTGCTAATTGTAAACAATAGTTCGGATAATTTGTAAAATCAATATTAGTTTGTATTAAAGCAACGTCTGCTATACCATCTATATATATATTATTTACATTTATACTAGTCCACTTATTTGTGATCGGATTTTGAATATAAGCAAATGTAGTTTTCAAATAGTTATTATTCCGAATTTCCATTACACAGTGTGCTGCTGTAATATAATACCCTTTTACTAAATCTTCGGTATTTTCTGCGAAAAACCATCCAGATCCAATATAACTACCTCCGTTTAGTATGAATGCAATTTGACTAACACATTTTTTAATATTTGAAAAAACTATACTAGAATTATCTGTTGAACTATTTTTAGAATTTTGTAAAAAAATAATATCATTCGTGTTAGATTGAACAGTAGTTTCTAACGCAGTAATTTTATCGGTGTTTGCTACAGGAAGTAGTTCTAACGCAGTAATTTTATCGGTATTAGATTGAACAGTAGTTTCTAACGCAGTAATTTTATCGGTGTTTGCTACAGGAAGTAGTTCTAACGCAGTAATTTTATCGGTATTAGATTGAACAGTAGTTTCTAACGCAGTAATTTTATCGGTGTTTTTATTCATCATTAAACTATTATAATCTGTTAAACTTTGATTCGCATTAGTTCTACTTAATGCGGTTTCAGCTAATAATTTATTTCCGGTTATTTGTATTTCATGACTATCTAGTCGTGTTTCATGATTAGTTAAAATATTCGCCATATTATAATATTGTTTTATAATTATTTTTACATAAATAATAAACTATCATAAACTAAATATAAAGATAATATTTATAGTATAAATTATAATGAAGATTCATATACAAGAGGAGAGTTGTTTACCAACTTTATATTTATATATCAATAGTGAAAATAATGATGTCATAGAATGGTATAGAATGCAAACTATAAAACATAATCAGGATATTAATCAAAATCCTTTTCCAAACGCTGGATTTGATTTGTCAGTTCCCTACGAGATAAATATTCAATCTGTTAAAAGTACTCTTGTAGACTTACAAATAAAAGCAAAAATGGTAGAAAATGATACAGCAATTGGTTATTATATGTATCCTCGTTCTTCAATAAGTAAAACACCTCTATTATTAGCAAATCATACAGGTATAATTGATTGTGGATATCGTGGTAATTTAATGGGAGCATTTCGTAATTTAGATACAGAACCATATGTGATACATCAATTTGATCGATTATTACAAATATGTCACCCGTCTCTTAAACCATTTAGAATAACAATTTTGGAAAACGAAGAGGAAATGGGTAATACCATACGCGGTACAGGTGGGTTTGGATCTACTGGTAAATAATATTTTTTAAATATATTTAAAATTATTTTATAAAATAAATAATGGGTAATCGTTGTATTAATAGTAATGATAATGATGAAGATGAGTTACGTATAAGATTTATTAGTGAATCAAACTTAAGTTATTGTGAGCGTATTGATTTATGGTGGTTTCATCATTCAACTCCGACAGGTAAATTGAGCTATGACGGTGATACTGAGAATATTTATTGTTCATGTTTAAATTGTTGTCCAGGTAATTTAGAGTTGAAATATAAAAAATATGGGTGTAAAAAGGATAAAGTATGTTTAATAGGATGTTGTGCATTATATTTTATTTAAAAATATTTGAAATAAAATATAAGTTTATAATATATGAAAAAAGGAACAATAAACTTATTTATACTTTTTTTTATTCTTATTGTAGTAGGTATATTATATAAACGTTATGAGACAAAATTATCTAGTATTGATTCCCAAGAGGATAAACAATTAATTCAGGACTATTTATTAGAAAACGTAACTTTAGAAAAGTCACAAAAACCAATTTTATGGATATATGTACCACATGAATATAATTCTAGAAATTGGTTAAGTTTTGGGTCACGTAGCAGTTTTGACGTTAATCAGCCTTATTTATATTTAACGGTTAAAAGTATTATTAGAAAATGTAGTGGATCTTTTACAATTTGTATTATAGATGATAACTCTTTTGAAAGATTATTAGATAAATGGGATTTAAATTTATCTAGGATTCCTGATCCGGTTCGTGAAAACGTTATTAAATTAGGTTTGATGAAATTACTATTTAAATACGGAGGATTATTATGTCCAATTTCGTTTTTATGTATGAGGGATTTAATATCCTTATATGATCAAGGTGTTTCCGGAAATAGAATGTTTTTATGTGAAACCTTAGACGAAAATATAACATCAACGTCTGATACTTTTTTTCCGAATATGATGTTTTCTGGATCTCCAAAACAGGATACCACATTGGGTCAATTTATAAATTATTTAGAAAGAACTATCTCGAGCGATTACACCGCAGAAAGTAAATTTCTAGGAAGTTATGATAGGTGGTGTGAATCAAAAATTCGCGAAGGTAAAATTAATTTAATAGATGGTAGGTTGATTGGTATAAAATCAACCAATAATAATCCTATAAGAATAGAAGATTTAATGGGAAACACTTATTTAAAATTAAGTAATGACACGTATGGAATATTAATTCCAGCAAAACAATTATTAAGTAGACGTAAATATGAATGGTTTACACGAATGTCTGAACAACAAGTAATGGAGTCTGATATCATTATTGGTAATTATTTATTATTATCGGCAGCACCAGAAGAACAACAAGGATTATTAGAACCATTTAAACAAAAAACAAATTGGGTAGGCTTTTGGAAAACGCCATTATACGATGGATTATATGGATTAAAACCGAATTTTTTAGGGGATAATTTAATAAAAGTTAAATATCCAGGACGTTAAATTAGTTTAATTAGCGTTAAATTATTAAAAAGAAAATATATAATGAATCAATCTAATTTAGGTATAGTCGTTTTATCAACATTATGTATTGGATTGACTGGTGCAGGTATTGTATTGTATTCAAATATGAATCCTTCAGATGAAACAGATGAAACAGATGAAACTAAATTATTAGTAACTAATGAAAATAATACTATTACCGATACAAATTCCGAAAATATAACACTAACTATGGATGAAAATGATTCTGAAATAAAACAAGTAAACGTAAAAAAAAAGAAAGAAAAAACAAAACGAAATAAAACAAAGAATGGAAACACAAAACGTCGATATAAGTAAATATAATATAAATTTTATTCAAAAATAATTTATATTATTATCAAAAATAAATAAAATATTGTATTTCATAACACGATCTATCATATTTAATTTTAGATATAAAAGAGATTTTATTATATTTACAAATTTGTCTTAATACTGTAGTAAACATGTTATATGTTAGTTTTTTTTCTAAATATGATTTTTTTGACTTATAGTAAAATGGTTTGCATATATCTAAAAAATTAGCAATTTGATTATTTATTAATCCCTTTTTAAATGAAATTGTATTAAAAAAATAATAATTGTTGTTTTTTATACAAATAACATCTAATATATCAAATAATATTGAAGATGGTATACTATGTTTAAATATTTGACTCATTATTATATTAATATATAATAATATTTTTTGAACGCAATTAATAATGACTAATAAATAATGATATTAAATTATTAGTGAAAAACGATAATTCAATTTCGTCTTCATGTACACTATAAAAAAAAGTAATATATTTGCATATTATCGGAATAATTTGATATTTTAATTTTTCTTGTAAAATAGGAGTGGTTTTAACATAAATAAAATAAGTGTCTAAAATATCCATTACCGAGTATCCTGTATCATATATTTTATAAATAATATCTAAAGCAAGTATTAAATCGTTATTAATCAAAGCTTCGGTATATTCATTTAATAATAAAAAATTTATATTACAACACAAATTATTGGCAATAATTAAGTCAATTGGTTTATTATAGAGTTTGAATTTTTGCATATATGTAATCAATAATTTGATATTATTATTACACAGATTTATGATGAATTTTTCAGCTGGTAAGTCAATAACTATATTTTCATTTGTTTTAATCTTTTGAAAAATATCAGATATTATTTCCTTGTTAATATTTGGTAATTTTGTAATAAAAAACCGCGATTGAAGACTTTCAATTACCTTTTGAATATTTAAACACGATGCTAAAAATAATATATTTTCGCTGTATTTATCCATTAAGTTTCGAAAAACTTGCTGGCTTTGTTCATTTAATAAATCGATATCATCAAGAATAATTATTTTTTTCTTATTAGGGATAAAAGTTGATGTTTGACAAAAGGTTTTTACATCATTACGATAATAATTTATCCCTTGGTCTTTTAAATTATTGATATATAAGCAATTTGAATGTATCTGTTTTTTATCGATGTTTCCATAATATTCCAAAATTAGTGTTTCAAGAAAAGATGTTTTTCCTGAACTACTAGAGCCAATTAATAATAAATGTACACATTCAGTTAGCATTAATTCTTTACATACTTCATATTTATTTATAGAGTGTTTATCGAAAGAATAATCAGATACTTTTATTGGTTTGTATTTATATAATAGTAATTTTTCATTCATAATATAATAGATTACGTAATTATTTATTTAAGTATATCTCATTTTAATTAAATAATGTCTGATGATTTTTATGATATTTTAGGAATTGATAAACTGGCAAGTAAAGAAGATATTAAAAAAGCTTACCGCAAAATGTCTATGAAATGGCATCCTGATAGAAACACCTCTCCTAATGCAGTTGCTACATTTCAAAAAATAGGCGAAGCATATGAAACGTTAAGTGATGATAATAAGCGTAAACAGTATGATATGTTTGAAAATAATCCATTTATGAATATGAGAGGGAATGCGATGGAAGTACCAATAGATGAAATTTTCAATAGTTTATTTGGAGGGATGCCTCATATGGGTATGGGTATACCGCCGGGCAAGATATTTGGAAATAACCCCAAAGTTCATATGTTTCATGGCAATTTTCCTATGAATATGCACCAAGCATTAGAAAAACCAACTCCTATTATCAAACATATTACTATTTCAATTGAAAAAATATTGAATACTTCTTCTGTGCCAGTAGAGATTGAAAGATGGATTATGGATAATGGAACTAAAATATTTGAAAAGGAAACTATTTACGCAACAATTCCTCAAGGAGCAGACGATGATGAAATTATTATATTGAGAGAAAAGGGAAATATTATAAATGATAATTTAAAAGGAGATATAAAATTATTTATTAAAATTGAAAATAATACACTTTTTAAACGGTCTGGTTTAGACTTAATACTTATAAAGAATATTTCATTAAAAGAAGCACTATGTGGGTTTTCATTTGAAATCACTTTTTTGAATGGTAAATCTTATACTCTGAATAATACAAAAGGTAATATCATTCCACCAGATTATAAAAAGGTTATCCCGAATATGGGAATATTACGAGGCGATCATAAAGGCAATTTAATTATTCATTTTCAAACAGAGTATCCCACTAAGTTAACAACTGAACAAATAGATGAAATAGACAAAATATTATAATTGAAGCAGTAATATTCAACAAATCAAATATCAAAGATACTTAAAAACTAGACCATATCATTATTCACTAATGGGAGATAATAATGATATTAAGCATACAAATAAGTGGTTTTCTAGAGGGTTTCCTTCAAATAAATCGTAGGGATGGAATAAAGCGGACCCTAAAAAGTCACTATATAAAATTGGTATGGATCGTACTGCCAATAGTTTAATGTTAAATTTCGTCGAGTTTATACACTGGGCACCAATTATTCCAGCATTTCTAATGGCACAATCAATACTTAATAATAGTGATAAATGGACGATTTATTTTGATAACGATAAACAAAGAACTCTTTTATTTCTTCTCTCGCCAATAGTTGCATTTTTTGGAGGACTTCCGGGAATCATGATGCATACATATGAAGGTTGGCAAGTAGCTCCATTTGATAGCCCATTAAGAGGAGAACTACAAAATACAAATGTTATTGTTTCTGATAAAAATAATCAGTGGCTTAGAATTGTCGCTTATTTTTTCATTTTCAATATGCAATATATTGGATTACAAGCTTTCTCATATGCTGTATTGGGTCCCAGTTATTTTTATGGTTGCTTAAAATTTTTATCTATACTGGGATTCTTTATTGGATATATGGGTAATCAAGAATATAAAGCTACATTTAATTTTAGATGGTTCAATACCGTAGGTGGGTCGACATTTCCATTAGCTTGGACAACACTAGTACCATTTATAATGGCTGCTTCATTAAATCTTTATGCATTTTCTGATTTAGGCAGATTAGTATTCCCTGGGTATTTTAGTATAATCAATTCGTTAGCTCCTCCAACTCTAATAGCATTAGGAGGGGCGATTGAAGGTTTATTTGCAGAAACAATATTCGATCAAAAAATACACGCATTTGCGGTAATTCTTTTTAATATGGGATTTTGGCTTCAGTTAAATATGATTATAAAAGGTGGTAATATCCTTTCTGACGATTATAATAGATATTGATTACTTATTGGTATATGATTGTATATTATTAAAAAGAATAATAATATATAGTATGAGTAATTATAATCCTACAGTACCAAGAGCATGGAGTCGTGTACAATCTTTATGTACTGATCCGTTGATTCCAGAGGGTAATTATACTGTTTATATTCCACTTATCAAAAAAAATTTACCACCTGTTTCAGCAGACCTACAAAACCAGATGTTATTAAAAGGAAATATATTACAATTCAAAAAAAATAGTAGTAACTTAACCAAAAATCAAAAATATACTCAATTAGCAAAAGGAGCTGGTCCATCAAGAAAAAAATCATATGCAACACAAGGTATTCAATATAGTAATCCAAATACAAGTAGTTATCAAAGAATAAATTCAACAACATATATTTATCCAAATGGTATTCCTGGTGCGCCAAATAATCCGGCGGGTCCATTTCAAGCACCTGTTAAAAATCCATATGGATGTACTTCTACCTCTATAGAAGAAGGTGGTTCGCTTATTTGTAATAAAATTGTAAACCCATGTAGTAATGTAGTTATAAAAGAAGCGCCTGAAAGTACCAGATGTTATCCAATTACTGCTTCAGATGTACCCGGGTTCAGTAATAAGTCAGTTGTTAAAAATTTATGCTGGTATCCGAATATACAAACGTGGTATCCGCGTCAACGACGTACCATGTCTAATAGTGGTAATAAATGGCCTACCAATTATAAAAGTTTTGTACCTGCTTGTTTACCAAGTAATATTTCTAATGAAAATTTAGTTGATGTATTGGATAGTATTATTGCTGATAATGATTCTGTCGATAGAAACACATTATATTTTGATTTGACAAATACTGTTCAATTTAAGGAGATATTAAAATTACTTGATAGTAGTCAAAAATTAGTAGAAAATGGAAATATTGTCACCGTAGACG
>Ga0233439_10002124_pt1 | contig 22994 bp, 21 predicted proteins | sample SI_123_September_6_FD_182713 | JGI IMG/M metagenome (GOLD analysis project Ga0233439, IMG submission 182713) | Seawater microbial communities from Saanich Inlet, British Columbia, Canada - SI_123_September2016_100_MG | ecosystem: Environmental > Aquatic > Marine > Inlet | place: Canada: British... | reverse complement strand
TGACCGCGCTGTCTATCATGGGTCTGGTGCCGATCCCGCCGGGCCGGATCGCGGCCGGCCGGATATTCCTGGACGACGAAGATTTGCTGCAAGCCAGTGAAGCCCGCATGCGTGAAGTGCGCGGCAACGAAATCTCGATGATTTTTCAGGAACCCATGACATCCCTGAACCCGGTCTATTCCATCGGCAATCAAATTGCCGAAACAGCCCGCCTGCACGAAGGATTATCACGGGCCGATGCTTTCCAACGCGCCCTGGAGATGCTTGTGGCTGTGGGTATTCCGGCGGCGGACAAACGTATCCACGAATTCCCCCATCAAATGTCGGGCGGCATGCGCCAACGGGTGATGATCGCCATGGCCTTGGCCTGCCAACCCCGCGTCCTGATCGCGGATGAGCCGACGACGGCCTTGGATGTGACCGTACAGGCGCAGATTTTTGATCTGCTGAACGACCTGAAAGACCGTACCGGGACCGCCATTATCATGATCACCCATGACATGGGCGCGATCGCGGAAATGGCCCAACGTGTTGTCGTCATGTATGCCGGCCGGGTGGTGGAACAGGCGGATGTTGATCAGATCCTGACCGATCCCCGCCATCCCTATACCCAAGGGTTGATCCGTTGCGTGCCACATTTGACCCAAAACCCAACCAAGGAACGCCCGCCGTTGTTGGAAATTCCCGGCGTGGTGCCGCCCCTGACGCAATTGGGCAGCGGCTGTCCGTTTGCCCCCCGATGCCAGTATGCGGACGCCCAATGCCGGGCCGAAATGCCGCCCACGAAAGCCATCGATGACGGCCATACGGTGGCTTGCTGGTTGACGGAACGGGAAGCAGCGGCATGAACGCGCCTGACAACGTACTGCTGGATGTACAGCATCTGAAAGTCCATTTTCAGCTGCCGCGCAAGAATATCTTCGCCAAGGCATCCCGGGTTCATGCGGTTGACGATGTGTCCTTTCAGGTTCGCCGGGGCACGACCATGGGCATTGTCGGGGAAAGCGGCTCAGGCAAAACCACCACTGCCCTGGCCGTGATGCGGTTGACCCATATCACCGATGGCAGCATGTATCTTGGCGATACGGATCTGGTCGAATTGCAGGGTGAAGCCCTGCGTCAGGCCAGGGCCCGCATGCAGATTATATTTCAGGACCCCTATTCATCGCTGAACCCACGGGTGCGCGCCGGTGCCATTGTGCGTGAGCCTATGGATCTGATGAATATCGGTGCGCCGGGGGAACGCGATGGCCGGGTTGCTGAGCTGTTTAAAAAGGTCGGCCTGCGCCCCGAACAACAGGCGTTGTTTCCGCATCAGTTTTCCGGCGGTCAGCGTCAACGCATCGGCGTTGCCCGGGCCCTGTCGACGCAGCCGGAATTGGTCGTCTGTGACGAACCGGTCTCGGCCCTGGATGTCGCCATTCAGGCACAGATACTTAATTTGCTGCGCTCCTTGCAGGAAGAATTCGGCCTGACCTATCTGTTTATCTCGCATGACCTGGGCGTCGTGCAATATATGTGTGACGAGATCGCAGTGATGTACCTGGGTCAGATCGTGGAACAGGCGGATCGTATATCGCTATTTACCGAGCCCCTGCATCCCTATACCTGGGCCCTGCTATCGGCGGTGCCCTCGGCCGACCCTGCGGTGCGGGATCGGGCTGATCGGGTGCGCCTGATGGGCGATCCACCCAGCCCCATTGATCCACCGCCCGGATGCCGTTTTGCCGGCCGCTGCCCCTTTGCCGAGGCGCGCTGCACGGCGGAGACACCATCTCTGCGTCCCATTCGCGACGGCCATGCTGTGGCCTGCCACCTGGTCACTGACGACGGCGTGCCGCCCCAACGCCAAAGTTAATTGGGCGTTTGATTTTCTAAGGAGTTCACGATGAAACTGGTTCTGGCCACAATGCGGCATGAGACCAACACTTTTTCCCCCTTGCCCACACCCCTGGCTGCGTTCGGGCCGAAATCCGGTGACCGGGCCATTGCATTGTATCGGGACACCAACAATCCCATCGCGGCCTATATTGATATTGCAGAGCGTGAAGGGGCTGAATATGTCGTGCCCTTGATCGGCAACGCTTCACCCAGCGGCGCCGTGAACCAGGCGGCCTTCGATGAGATGTCCGACAGTATTTGCGCTGCCGTGAAAGCAGGCTGCGACGGTGTCATGCTGGATCTACATGGTGCCATGGTGACGGAAGACCGCGACGACGGGGAAGGGGAATTGCTGCGCCGCATTCGTGCCATCGCACCTGACATGCCCATCGCCGTCGCGCTGGATTTTCACACCAATCTATCCGCTGTGATGATCGCCAATTCCACCGTGATTACCGGCTATTGTACCTATCCCCATATTGATATGGCGGAAACCGGGCAGCGCGCCGGGGATACGCTGATCCGTGCCATGCGGGGAGAGGTGAAGCCTGTGATGTTATGGCATTCCCTGCCCATGCTAACCCACATGCTGCGCCAAACACCCTTGGATCAGCCTATGAAGGATATCATGAACCGGGCCATGCGGGCGGAAGCTGCGGGCGAAGTCCTCAACGCCTCTATCTTCGGCGGCTTCCCCCTGGCGGATATTCCCCACGTCGGCCTTGGTGCCGTGGTGGTGGGTGATGGCGATGCCAAAGGCGCGGGCGCATTGCTGGACGAGTTGATGGAGCAGGCCTGGGAACGCCGGGCGGATTTTGTCTTTGAGATAGAACCGGTGGAGACCTCGTTGCAGCGGGCTATGGAACTTGATGATGGCCCGGTGATCCTGGTTGATCATGGCGACAATTGCGGTGCCGGCGGCCCGCAGGACAATATGGATGTGTTGGAGGAAGTGCTGCGTCTGGGACTGGATGATGTCGCCGCGGGCCCAATTTGGGATCCCGAAAGTGTGGCCCGGATGATGGACGCGGGTGTCGGCGCGGAGGTCACCCTGCAACTGGGCGGTAAAACCGACAGCCCGGCCATGGAACTGGCGGGCCGGCCCATAGAAGTATCTGGCACAGTGCGCTGTATCACCGATGGCCGTTTTGTCGTGACCGGGCCCATGGCCACGGGCAGTCCCATGAACATGGGGCGTACGGCTGTGCTGCGTGCAGGCAGCGTTGACATTGTTGTATCCGAACGGCGGCATGAACCCTTTGATACGGGCTGTTTCACCCATGCGGGCATTGATCCCGCTACAAAGCACTATGTCCTGATCAAATCGCGGCAGCACTTCCGGGCCGGCTTTGGTCCGATCGCCAAGCACGTGGTGCTGGTGGCGGGCCCCGGCGTTTGCAGTTCCGATTATGAAGCCTTCCCCTTCAAGAACCTGCGCCGGCCCATCTATCCGCTGGATCCGGATGCCTCCCGAAACGCTTAGAGCAATTTTCAATTGATTGGTTCAATTGCTCGATTCTTAAGGGTCTGAGCATGTTCAAAAAACATGCTCTATGCTTCAACCAGAACAGCACGGCGATGACCGCCCGTTAGACGATAGGCCAACAGGATCAATAGATTGATGGTGCCCACAATGGCGGCGAAGCTGAACGAAGTCGTGTAGCCGCCTGTCAAATCGTACAGATAGCCGCCCATAAACGCACCAGTCCCCATGCCGACCCAAGCGAAGAACGAGACGATGGACCAGCAACGGGCGCTGACCTCTGCCGGGACCTGAACGTTAACGCAGATGACCGCGCTGGCCATCACACCGGAATAGACAAAGCCAAAAATTACCGCCAGCAGATAGATACCCCACAAGGTTTCAACATAGGGGAACCAGGCGACCAGGACTGTCTGGCCAAATGCCATGAAGGCATAGGTTGGCACGACGCCGAACAGGTCGCAGGCCTTACCGGCTGCCAGCCGCCCTATAACGCCCGATAGCATCAATGCGGCCAGCGCCGTGGCAGCCACTTCCGGGTTGAAACCACGGTCGGTCAGCATCGGCACCAAATGCACGATGACCACGGACATACAGGAACAACAGAATAATACGGCCATGGAAAACCAAAAGACAGTATGTCGCCCCTCTCCCAAGCTCCAGGCGTTGACGTTGCCGGCATGTTCACCTGTGCGCACGGCGGCAAGGCGGGCTCGTTTGGCAGGTGGATCACGGGTCAGTGCCGCCACAGCCAGGCCCAGGATCAAATAGCCGATGCCAAGGATCATGTAAGCGTCCTGCCAGCCATAGCTGGAAATCAGGACACGGGCGATGAGGGGCACCACAGCCTGTCCGAAGGCGCCGCCCGCCAGGCCGACACCAAGGGCAAGGCCTTTGTTCTTGGCAAACCATTGACCAATATTGGACCATAGGGAACTTTGCAAGGTGCCATGGCCTAGACTGCCGAACAGGAAATAGAACAGATAGAACTGCCATTGGCTGGTTGTCTGGCTTAACAACAACATAGCGCTCGCCAGGCCGATGGCGGCCAGCATGGTAAAGCGCACGGTAGGGTAACGGTCCGCCAGAAAACCCCAAAAAATGCCGAACAGGGCCGCCGACAGGGCCGCAGTTGTGTAACCAAAGGCAATGCTGCCCCGGGACCAACCAAACTCCGCCGCGATGGGCTTTAGGAAAACACCCACGGCGGCAAGGCCGCCAAAACTCATCGCCATCAAGGTAAAGCCGACAAACACCATAACCCAGCCATAGTGGGCCTTGCTGCCTTGGGCCTTGCTGCCTTGGGCCTTGCCGCCTTGGTCCTTGCCGCCGTGGTCCGGGCTGGTCTGCGTTTTCTGCCTCAAATCTCAACTCCTGCGCTACTATTCCGGTGATCCTAGCATGTCTGCACATACGACCTCTACCGGCTTGCCTTCTCGCCCTGGGCGCGGTAATCGCAGGGCAGGGTATTTTATTAGGATGGAGATCAAACATGCCACTTTCCCAAGCCATGGAACGGGAACAAATTCATAACCGGACAATTTCCATCACCGCCTATCAACGCACCGACGGCCTTGTCGATGTGGAGGGGCATATTCTGGATATTAAACCATTCTCTCACCACCTTCTCGACAGCCATCGTGCAGCCGGCGAACCGGTGCATGACTTGTGGCTGCGCCTGACCGTCGATCAAGGCATGGTCGTACAATCGGCCGAGGCGAAGCTGGATGTGGGCGCGCATGGCATCTGCCATCTGGTGGCGCCGAATTTCAAGGCCTTGGCGGGCTTGAAGATTGGGCCGGGCTGGAACCGCATGGTTCGGGAACGGGTTGGCCATGGCAAGGGTTGCACCCATCTGGTGGAGATGCTGGCGCAGATGGCCACCACCGCCATGCAGGCAATGTGGACGGAGCGGGCCCCTGCCGGCGCGGCGCGGGAGGCGGCAGCGGATGCCACGCCCAAACGCCTGCCTGATGGCATGAAGAACACCTGCTTTACCTATAACGATGATAGTGAATTCGTGCGGAAATATTTCCCCGATGATTATCGGGCGGCGGAATAGCGATCATGGACAGGGGGGAGGGGACGGACCGCACGGATGCGGAAATTTACGCGACACCAACAGCCGCTGATTTGGCTGCGATGCCGACTGTCTATCGGGATGATTTGTTCAAGGACATGGTGGTTCTAGTCTCCGGCGGGGCAGGGGGGATCGGCCTGGCGACCTCGGTGCTGTTTGGCCGCCTGGGCGCGACCCTTGTGTCGTGTAGCCGGGACGAAACCAAAATGGCGGAATTCGAAGCTGCCATGGCGTCTCTGGAAATTCCGTGTTTTACCAAGGTCATGACCATTCGCGATGCCGATCAGGTCGATGATCTGATGGCTTCGGTCTGGGAGCGTTATGGCCGTTTGGATGTTCTGGTCAACAATGCGGGCGGGCAGTTCGCCGCCCCGGCCATGGATATCAGCCCGAACGGCTGGCGCACGGTGGTGGATACCAATCTAAACGGATCGTGGTTCATGATGCAGGCCGCGGCACACCGCTGGCGGGACAACAAACAGCCTGGCTGTGTGGTCAATATTGCTGCCGTGCTGGGAATGTTGACGTCATCCATCCCACATTCATTGGCCGCCCGCGCTGGTGTCATCCACCTGACCAAGGGGCTGTGCGTGGAATGGGCCCCTTATGATATTCGCCTCAATTCCATTGCCGTTGGGGTCATCGCCTCCCCCGGTTTGACCCATTATCCCGACGCTGCCAAGCCCAGCTTTGACCACAACGTGGTGCGACGCTTGGGCTCTGTTCAGGATATTGCCCAGGCAGCGGTCTATCTGGCCGGGCCGACGGGGGAATTTATCAACGGCACGGTTCTGACCGTGGATGGCGGGGCCGAGGTGTGGGGCGAATATTGGCCCCTGGGCCGTCCCGATCATTTCCGCGTTGATTATTAGGCCATGGGCGGCGTAGCTTAATAGCAATAAGAAATTTGGGAAGGATCATGATCATGAGTGGAGAGGGCAAAGTTGCCATTGTAACGGGGGCTGGATCCGGTGTTGGCCGTGGTGCCGCTGTGGCGCTGTTGGCGGAAGGCTATTCGGTCGCGCTCGCCGGCCGGCGGGCCGATGCCTTGGAAGAGTCCATCGCCGAAGCCGGAACGGATGCTGTCCGCGCCATTGCCGTGCCCACCGATGTCTCTGACCCCGCATCGGTTGCTGCCTTGTTTGAGGCAACGACGAAGGCTTTTGGCCGCCTGGATTTGCTGTTCAATAACGCTGGTGCCGGTGCGCCTGCGGTGAACATCGAGGATCTGCCGTTCGAACAATGGCAGATGGTTGTCAACGTCAACCTGACCGGCGTATTCCTTTGCACCCAGGCCGCCTTCAAAGTGATGAAGGCCCAGGACCCCATGGGTGGGCGCATTATCAACAATGGTTCCATTTCGGCCCATACGCCACGGCCAAATTCATCACCCTATACCTCCACCAAGCACGCCGTGACCGGATTGACCAAGTGCACATCCCTGGATGGCCGTAAGTATGATATCGCCTGCGGGCAACTGGATATCGGCAATGCCCTGACGCCTATGGCGGCCCGTATGGCCGATGGTGTGCCGCAGGCGGATGGCTCGGTGAAGCCGGAGCCGTTGATGGATGTGGACAATGTTTCCAGCGCCGTGGTTTACATGGCCAGTTTGCCGCCCGACGCCAATGTGCAATTCCTCACCGTGATGGCCACTAAAATGCCATTTGTTGGCCGTGGCTGATGGTAAGGTTGCCGCACTTTGGGGCCGCTACGCTCGCCGCGTCAGATGCTGGCGGCGCAAACCTATGACGGCCACCAATCCCTGCACGATGATGCCCAGGCACAAGGTCTTGGCTTTAAAGCCGCGCCCATAGAAGGGCCGACGCATTTCAGCCAATTCGTGCCGTTGCTGCAAGATCTTTGGGTTATACCACCTTGCAATGATAGGGACCCATAGAGATCATCTCAGCAGTCCCTCGGGTAGGAGTGATGGTGCAGTCGATGTGGGATATCGTCAAGCCTTCACGACGCCCTCCGAGGGGCTGCTGAGATGACCCGAAGGGCGCATTTTGGGAGCTTTCGGATGGCGTCACGCGCACCTAACGATACACCGCATCGCGTCGGCGCACGCTCCTACCCGAAAACTCCCAATATGCGTCTCTAGGGGTCCCTATCATTGCAAGGTGGTATTATGCCTGGTTCGAGACCGGCTGCCTGTCGGCCCATTTCCGCACGATGGTGGTGGAGGGGGAGGAAGTCCGCGCATTTGTTGAACCCAGCAGCGCGGATGATGGCTTGGTGCGCATAGGTGCCGATAAGACGGATGGCGGGGAGGTCCTTCGTGGTACCGCGTCTGTTGGCGGGGCGGGGGAGACGGAGTTGGAACGCCGTCTGGCGGGCCTGCGCCCGGCGGATAACCTCGTGATCCTCGAACATCTATCCGTTGGCCAAAAAGGTGCGGTGCCCGAAATGGTGCGCATGGATTTGGATCAGCATATGGGTGATCTCTATCCGTTTTCCCTGGCCGAAAAACTTGCAGTCATCACCGAAAACTCACCCTGGTACAGCGGTCCTTCACCCTGGGGCGGGGCCATTATTCCGTTGGAGATGGTCACGGTCCTGGCGCAATACACATCCCACAGTGCTGGGATGCAGGGCAAGGGCCCGGCCATTGGCCTATTCGCCGATCTGGAAATCCGAATGCTCAAGGGCCCTCTGATGGTGGGGCGGGACTATTTGATAAAGCGGGAGATCGTTGCGCTGTCGGAAAGCCGACGGACGGAATCATATTGGGTGCGCAGCCAGATCACCGACCCGGACACGGGTGATGTGCTGGCGGCGACGTTGCTGAACCATGCGGTGTTGAAGGCTTCGTATGCTGACTACGCAGATGAATACACGCGTTTGACAGCCGGTACCTAATCGACCACCTGCTCGTTCAAGGCTTCGATCACTGCCTCGCCGTCACGGCCATAGCGGGATTTGTTGCCCCGGCCCTGTTGTTCCAGATAGGCCCGGTTGAAAACGGCATAGGCCCCGCATTTGGTGCAATCCACGTCGTTGCCGTAACAGCAGAACGGCTTTTCGAATTGCCCGCCATCACCCATATAGAGGGGCAGGGTATCCCGGCGCAGGATACAATTTTCACCGTTTTCCCCGGTAGATTCCAGCGCGACATCGGATTTCATCATTTCCAACGTGGGGATGTGGGATTTGACCACGTGGGGGTATTGCTTCTTTAGGGCAATAACCCGGTCCAGCACCCTGTCCCGTTCCTTTAGGTCCTTCCAATCCAGACCCGTCTGATCGTTTTTGACAGGCACATAAAAGCTGAAGGCGACGCCATTAATGGGCCATTGGGAGACTTCCGTCAGAAATTCCTCCAGCCCCGGCGCATTCTGCCGGGTCACGGCCATTTGCAGCATGACCGTGGTGCCGTCTGTTGGGTCCCTATCGAACACCGCCTTTTTGACTTTATCAAAAACCCCTTCGCCCCTGATCGGATCGTTCAACTCCATTGGTCCATCCAGGGACACGGTGACCAGATGGCCGGGGACCGAAGGGATGCCATAGGTACCGTTGGTGACAATGGCGCTTTCGGGAAACAACTTGGTGGCCTCCAAGACCATGTCCTTGCGGATCATGGGCTCGCCACCCATGAACAGCATGGAGCGGATGCCGTGTTTGTCCCGCAGGATTTTCAGTTGATGCAGCATGGTGGCATCGTTCATCTTGTCGCGGGGTGCCTGTGGGTTGTTAGCCCGAAAGACGAAGCAGTGGCGGCAATCCAGGTTGCAGACGTTGGTAACGTTGACCAAAGCGTGGGGGTATTGATCGGTGCCGAAATCCGTTGGATCCGTTAGTTGTGTCTGATCTGCCATCCTAGTCTATATCCCAATCACTACGCTTGTTGATCAAGACGTAGCATGGTTGGTGACGGCCCGGCTTTGACCTATGTCAGATACGAAAGAGCCCCCACGCTGCCAGGGGAGGGACGGGCGTGGGGGCTCTGGAAAATTTCGAAACAGGGGAATTTCGAAATCTTTATGGAACTATGGTCTAGCGGCGATCCCGCCCAGTCTTGACGCGGCCACCGCGGCCTACGCGTTCGACCTCAACTTCTTCCGTAACTTTGGAGACGACCGCCGCCCGGGCATTGGTATTCTGGACAGGCGCGGCAATTTTCTTGGACTGATTGCCTTTTGATTTCAGGAACGCAGTACCGGTCTTGCCGGAGCTCATGAAAAACCAGGCGCGAGACAGGGCCAGGTTCCGTTCAACCATGCGACCGTCGCGGAAGGCGGCAGCCAGGGCGTATTGTGCGCTGGCATCACCTTGTTCAGCTGCCTGACGCCACCATTTAATCATGCGATCAAAATCGCGCGGTACGCCGGCACCTTGCATATACAAATTGCCCAGCCAAAATTGCGCACTCCGGTGGCCGCGATCAGCGGCTTGTTTCAACCAATAAGCTGCTTCGGCCAGGTCTTCCCTGTTGCCGCGAACCGTGGCCAACAGAACGGCCAATTCGTGCTGTGCGTTTATATTGCCCCGTTCGGCAAGAACGCGGACTGTGGCCAGATGGCTCGTGGGGGCCAGATCTTCCTGATCCAAAGAGGCCAGAACTTCCAGAGCGACATCGGCGCGGGCCAGGGCGATTTCCGCCCTTGCGGTACCGATTACATTCAGACTTAAAACAACAGCGGTCACGCAGGCCAGGATTACGTGGCTCAGGCATGACGCAGACACAGTATCGCTGCGGGAGAGAGAACAGGTTTTGGCGCTAAATATTGCCGTAAACATCGCGTAGCCCTTTTCGGTAACCCCGCTATCCGCTCGCCAAATGAATGTCTGGCCAGACGGACCGGTGGTTTTGCGTCCCGCCGTTTCCGACGGTTTGCCATTTCGTGGTCGCTTACCGCATAACGCGGTGTTTGATCAATGTAGCTATCGGATATTAACAAGGCCTTAATGGAATAGGTTGATCGGGTTAATTTTTGTCCAAAAGTAAAATTATTTTCTGTTTCGGCCCACTTTTCTGTGCCTGACGGGGTGCTCATTTTGGTTAATTGAGCTGAAATCACCGATTTTTTTCGCTATAGGCGAGATACAGGCCGGCACCAATGATGACGCTGGCACCTAACAGGGTCGCGCCGCCGGGCATATGGCTGAATACGATAGCCCCAACCACTGTTGCACCCAATAATTCGGTGTAGTTGAAAGGCGCGATGATGGATGCGGGTGCCAGGGCGTAGGCTTTGATGATGCAATAATGGCGGATGCCCCCAACCAGTCCAAGCAGTAAAAATGCCAACCAATCGAACTGTGTCGGGGAGATGGAAAAATCAAATTGGCTGGGGATAAAGGGTGTCGTGGCCATGAGGGCGACGGCGTAGGTATAGATAGAGGTGGTTTCCGCACTGTCGTGACTGGCCACCTGGCGGCTGAGAATTTGGACGACGGACCAACAGGCAGCCGCCAGCAGCAGCCATAGGGCAGCCGGCGGCAATGCCGCGCCAGTGCCGGGCTGTAAAACGATGACGACACCAAGAAACCCCAGGCCCACGGCCAGCCAACGGGCACCGTTCACCCGCTCGCCCAGGAACATGGCGGAAAGGGCGACGACAATGATCGGTGCGGTGAAACCAATGACATGGGTGGTGACAAGGGGCACCTCCCTGATGCCCAATATGAAAGACATTGTCGAGATGAATAAGAGGCCCGAACGCAGCAATTGCAGCCCCGGTTTGCGGGGCCGCAATATCCGCCAGCCATGGCGTGGGATCAGCAGCGCCATCATCCAGAACGTCTGACCTATCGCACGGACCCAGACGATTTCCAGCACGCCATAGCTGTGCCCAAGATGTTTGATGGAGGCGGAGACCATGGGCACAAGTATCATGGCTGACATGACGACATAAAAGATGCCGCGCGGCGTTGATTGTTGCTCCATTATATAATTCGGCCGCGTATTCGGCTGGTTCAATCAGGCGGCCCTACCAGATCGGCGATGGCGTCGGCCCAGGCTTCCGGTTCGAAGCCGCGGGAACCGGCCACAGTCTTGAAACGGACGATGCCCTGGCCGTCGATTACATACAGCCTCTCGGGCAGGGCGTTATAAAGCTTGTCCGCCTGATCCGTCATATCGTCCAGTAGCATGGGCATGGCCATGTTCAGGCGAAGGGCGCAGACTTCGGCAATATCGGCCCGTTCTTCAATGGTGTTCGGTGTATTCAGGATGATGTCGTCATCCAGGTTATGTTGCACCTGCCAGCCGTCATCAGGGTGGGCTTCCTGGATATAGACGCAATAGAAATCCATCCGGTCGTTGAACTGTGTCGCAATTTCGTTCAGCCGCACGGACTGAATTCTGAAGGGCGGTCAGGTGTAGGAGCCGAAGATCAGGCCCACGGGCCGGCCGCCGGCGTCGGCAAAGCGCGACGACAGGCTGATCATCTCGCCCGTACGTTTGCCGCTCGGCGTCAGTAATTCCAGGCTGAAGTCCGGTGCGGCATCACCCACATCAGGCGCCGCCTCCTCGCGCGCCAGGCGTTCCGAGCGCATGGCGTTATATTGCGCCGGCGTCATGAGCATTTTGGCCCAGGCCTCGGGCGGGATCTCGCGCCAATCCGCCGGATAACTGATCTCTGCCATTATGTCCTCCCTCAATTATTTCCCGATTCTACGTCGAAACGGGTGAGGGAGCTACAGCAGTGATTTATCCGTCGAACAGGCTGAGGATCCTGGCGGGGCTTGAATTGGCTATGCCTAGGCTGATAGCGCCCAAAGCCTGTTTGATCTCGCTCGATTTCAGGGCAGCACTATCGGCGGCCAAATCGGCATCGACTAAGTTGCCAACACCAGCGGCAATCGTATCGTTTTGCACGCCCAGATACTCGTTGTGGGTCTCAATCCGGTTGGCGGAACTACCCAGATTTGCCAACTTGCCGGATGCATCGGTGATGGCCGCATCCAGTGCCGTTAACGCCGATGCGGCGTTCCCCGCATTATCCAGGGTTTGGCCGCCCAAGCCGAGGCCGCCACTGGACAGATCCTGGGCCGCGACTTTGATCGTTGCGCCGCTGTCATCGCTTAATACGTTCTGGTCCGAGGCACCGGCTGCGATCAGGTTGCTGCCCGCAAAAGACGCGCTGTCGTTAATGGTGGTGACCTGCTCCCGCAAGGAATTGAAGGCGGAATTCAGGGCATCACGGGATGACTGATCCAACCCTTCTTGGCTGGCCTGGACTGCCAGGCCTTTCAATTCCACCAGGATATCGGCCGTCGCTTCCCCGGCCGCAAGGGCCACATCAACAGTGGCGGAGGCCCGGGACAGACCATCACGGACGGCATCTGTGCCCGCGTAGGTGGACAGCAATTCCTGGGCAATGGCCAGCGTGGCGGCATCATCCTTCGGGCTGTTGACCTTTTTGCCGGTCGAAATATGGTTTTGAATTTTGTTCAGATTGTTGTTGGTATCTGAAAATTTCTGCAACGCGGTGGCCGCGCTGCTGTTCGTATTGATGGATAAAGCCATCTTATGCGTCTCCTCCTGAGATAACTCCGCTATCCTTTGACCTGCATCATACTGATGTTTTTCTGGGTCAGTTAGGACCGGTAGTTTTGCGTCCCGCCGTTACCGACGGTTTGCCATTTCTTGGTTCGCACCCCTGAATACTACAAGGGACGGTAACGCTATCCGGGATATGTTAAGAAAAGGTTAATGTTCTGAATTATGGCAAAGGCTGATAATCGGGAGATTTCATCGCCCGTGGGTGCGATGGGGCTATATCCCTGGGGACACTGGCGCTACACTGGAGGGCAAAATAAGTGGAAGAGGCGGGGGCTATGACAGCACCGAATTTTAAAGTGGCGGATCATCCCTTGATCCAACATAAACTGACCTTGTTGCGTCGCAAGGAGACGTCGACGGCTGAATTCCGTCAGTTGCTGGGGGAGATCGCGTTGTTGCTGGCGTTTGAGGCGACCCGGGATCTGCCCCTTACCAAAGTGGACATTGAGACCCCGTTGGAGACCATGTCTGCCCCTGTATTGGATGGCAAAAAACTTTGTCTGGTCTCTATCCTGCGGGCTGGCAACGGTCTGCTTGAAGGCATGCTGGATTTGATCCCGTCGGCCCGGGTTGGCCATATCGGCATGTACCGCGACCATGATACGTTGGAGCCGGTGGAATATTACCTCAAGCTGCCCCATTCCATCGGCGAACGTCAGGTGATCGTGGTGGATCCCATGCTGGCCACCGGCAATTCCGCCGCCGCCGCCGTCACCCGCCTGAAGGAGGCGGGGGCCAGACGCATGAAATTCGTGGCGTTGGTCGCAGCACCCGAAGGCATAGCAACCTTTTCCGATGCGCACCCCGACGTACCTATTCTCACGGCTGCCGTCGACCGGCAGTTAAGCGATATCGGCTATATTCTGCCCGGCCTCGGCGATGCTGGTGACCGGCTTTATGGTACAAAATAGTATGCCAAGCGAGATGCCAATAATATGATTGAGGCCGAAACACCCATACTGCCTAACCCGGTGGGCGAGGCGCGTACGCATAATTCCGTCGCGCCTGAGCAAGTGACTGCGGATGTCGCCAATCTGCTGGATGTCCTGGCCAATGGCGGCGTCGCCATCGCGCCCCTTGATGTGGCCTATGCTATACTGGCTGCCACGCCACAGGGGATCAGGCGCATTTTTGACGCTAAGCAACGCAGCTATGAAAAACCCTCTGGCATGTTCGGCAACTACATGATGTCTGCCGCCCTGCATCTCTTGGAAGATGAGAAACATGCCATGGTGGCCGAAATGGTCGAACAGGTCGGCCTGCCGTTTTCCGTGGTCGCGCCTTTTCGCGAGGATCATGCTTTTTTGGCAAATGTCGATCCCTTTGTCCTGGCATCTTCGTCCAAGGCCGGCACCCTGGATATGCTTTTGAACGCCGGGCCCATGCATAACGAGATTGCCCGGCAGGCCTGGGCGCGGAATATGCCGGTTTTTGGATCGTCGGCCAATCTATCCCTGACGGGCAGTAAATATCGGTTGGCGGAGATTGATGAGGCGGTGCGCGAAGCCGCCGATGTCTCGTTTGACTACGGCCTGTCGCAATATGCTAACCATCAGGGCCGATCCTCGACTATCATAGATTTTCGGGACTTTTCAGTGATCCGGGTCGGGGTGCAGTTCGAAAAATTGCGCCAGGCCTTCAAGGATCGCTTTGATGTCAGCTTGCAAAGCTGAAATGTATCGACATGTATCGAAAATGCGAAGGAAGGGCCTGCGGTGGATAGTCGGTCAGTAATTTTTCTACAGGTGATGGCCGCCATCGCCATAGTCGGTGTTCTGGCATTTTTGGTCTTTCTGATTGGCCGGGCTTTGTCCCAATCTAAAGCCGGCCCGTCTGGGGTAAGCGTGTCCGGTGCCAACCGCTGGTACCAATACCTACTTGCCGCCGCATTGTTGCTGGTGGTGATGATCGTCGGTATCTGGCAGTTTTCCACCGACGGCTTGTTGGGTCAGGCGGTGGACTGGCGGGCCGACGGCAGGGCGACCACATTCTTTGTCATCATGTTGGTGGTCGGTGGCCTGGGTCTGATTGGCTTTTTGATCTATTTGATCGCACAACGCGCCGGCCACACGAATCTTGGCCCCGCCGGTGCCTCAATCACCGCCTTCGGTGCGCCCGGCACAGCTGTTGAGGCGGCGGCAACGCCAGACAGCCAACCAACGCCTGCGGGCTTGCGGGTGCTGGGTTTGCTGGCTCTGCTCTTTGTCTTTCTTTTGTTGAATTGGATCTATCTGGACGATGGCACGCAATATTCCCTGGTCCTGCGATTGATCTACCCTGCTTCCCTCGCCGTTGCCCTGGTGCTGCTGTTCGACAAGGCTTCCCGTAGTTGGAATATCAAGGACACCTCTGACAATGTGCGGGAATGGCTGTTGTGTGATGCCATGACGTTTTTGTTGATCCTTGGTTTTGTCAACTTGTTGGAAGTCAGTGCTGTGGCAGGGGGCAAGGATGGTTCTGTTGAAACCTACAATTCCATGTTCTGGGATGCGTTGTACGTGGCGCTGTTCTTCCTGGTGTTCTGGATTTTGGACAGAACCCTGACCAGACTGCGCTTCCTGCTGGCGCATGCCTATTTCGTCGCCTTGCCGATCCTGTTGTTGATCTGGCGTGCGGTACAAGGTGTCACAATTCCAGCCGAAATTTCCTGGTGGAGCACGATTTGGCCATTCTTCTTTTTAGCTATTATAGGTTTTGTGTTGGAGGTTATTGTCATGCTGATCCAGGGGAGCGAAGGCAAACAGAGCCTGGGTGCGGTCAAGGACGCTATCTTTGTGGCCGTCTATGGCATCCTGTTAATTATAGCCGTGCCGGAGACTGACGTATGAGCAATTCAGAGTTAGCACTTATGGACATCGCCACCCTGGCCCCGCGCATCGAAAGCGGAGAGGTCTCGCCGGTCGCGGTGATGGAAAGCCAGCTGGCCCGGATCAATGCCCTGAACCCGGGTCTGAACGCCTATATCTCCCTCTACCCCGATGCCGCCCTGGCCGCAGCGAAAGAGGCGGAGGCAGAGATCGCCGCCGGCAAATATCGCGGCCCCCTGCACGGTATCCCCATGGCGGTAAAGGATCTGTTCCAGGTTGCGGGGATGGAGCGGACCTGCGGTTCGAAAATCCTATCGGAAGGGATCGCCAACAGCGATGCGACCTCCGTCGCCCGGCTGCGGGATGCCGGTGCGATCATGTTGGGTATGTTGAACTTGCACGAATTCGCCTTTGGTCCCACGGGGATCAACCCACATGTGGGCACGGCGCGGAACCCATGGAACCTGGAAAGGGTTTCGGGTGGTTCATCATCTGGTTCAGGTTGCGCCACCGCTGCCTCCCTGGCCATGGCGACATTGGGCAGCGACACGGGCGGTTCCATCCGTATTCCGGCCTCTCTTTGTGGCGTTGTGGGCCTGAAACAAACTTATGGCCTGGCCTCCCGCGCGGGCATTTATCCGTTGTGCGAAAGCCTGGATCACGGCGGGCCGCTGACGCGCACAGTGCGGGATGCGGCCCTGGTTCTGGCCGCCATCGCCGGGTCTGATCCGGCTGATCCCTCGACGGCGCATGCGCGGGTGGGAGATTACACCTCTTTATTGGGCAAGCCGCTCAACGGTCTGCGTATCGGCGTGCCCCGGGATTTCTATTTTGACCGCCTGCATGCGGAGGTGGAAGCGGCAGTGCAGGCAGCATTGTCCGTGTTAAGCGATCTTGGGGCCGAGGTGGAAGAAGTTATCCTGCCGTTTAACCGGGAAGCCATCGATGGTTGGTCCACAATGGCCATGGCGGAGGCCCATACGGTTCATGACGGCCATTTGCGGGATCATGCCGATGATCTGTCGCCGGACGTAAACACCCGTTTGCGCCTGGGTGAGGGGTTAAGCGCCACCAACTATATTCATTCCCGCCAGGCCCAAACAAAAGTCCAACAGGAAATGGCCGGTGTCCTCGCCCTAACGCCTATCCTGGCCATGCCGACGGCGGTGATCCCCTCCGTCCCCATCGATACGGGCACTGTGATGGTCGGGGACCGGGAGGTCGTGGGTTGGCGGGCCTTAGGTCAATTAACCCGGCTGGCCTGTTTTACGGGGCAACCGGCCATATCCATCCCCTGCGGCTTCACCGAAGATGGCCTGCCTATCGGTTTGCAATTGTTAGGTCCCTGGTTTGAAGAGCCATTATTGCTACAGGTCGCGGATGCCTTCGAACAAGCCACGGAATGGCACAAACGCCGGCCGGAATTATCGGTTTAGGTAGGGCCTTTCGTAAATATATTGAGGGCGTTAGAATGATACAAAGATCAAGCGTAAAAGGGGACGGCATATGAATGGGTGGCAATGGTTTTGGACCCTGGTGGGTTTCATTATCTATATCGTCGTCTTGATCTTTTTGTATTTTTACAAACCGTTTGAGGACCTGTTCAATCTGATCGTCAACGGGTTGAGCTATGAAAATGCCATCTTCTGGGCTGTGGTGATCGTCGGCATCGCCGGTTTTTGCGGTTATCATTATCGGGCCTATCACAGCCATATCGTCCAACAGCGCAGCGTGGAAAGCATGGTGTTGAGTTCCCTGCGCGGTTCCACCTTCATCGCCATATTACTCTCCGCCGGTGCGGCGTTGCAGTCGGTGCAGATCCTGTGCGTTTATCTGTTGGGCCCGGGCTATAGCCTGGATGAGGCGTTTGGCAAACGCCTCGCCGCCGTCGTCGCCCTGGTTATTCTGACCGGCGTTTTCAGCATCATATTCTGGCTGTTGAAAGTGATGCGCCCCGTGGGGCAGCGTCACAGTGCCTGAACTTGTGCATAAACTTGCGCCTAACACTGTGCCTGATTGATTTCTAAATTTGTGAGTGCCCAGCATGGATGACTTCGAGCATATCATTTACGAGGCCGTGGATGGCCGCGCCCGCATCACGTTGAACCGGCCCGGCAAGCGTAATGCGCTTTCCATTCCCCTGTTGGAAGAATTGCACGAGGCGTTGTGGGAGGCGGACAACGACAAGGATGTCCACAGCATTATCATTCGTGGCGCGGGGCCGTCATTCAGCGCCGGTTATGATCTGACGCCGGGGCTAAACAACCCGCCGTCGGGCGGGCGTCCGGGGCGTCGCTATCGCGAGGGGGGTATCTACGCCGACCCGACCATTGATGATGACATCTGGCGTCTGGAATATAGCCAGCGCCTGCGTATGGTCCTGTTCGATATGCACAAACCGGTCATTGCCCAGGTCCACGGCCATTGTCTGGCCGGCGGCACGGACATTGCCCTGTTGTGCGATATGGTGATCGCGGCGGACGATGCCACCATCGGCTTTCCCCCGGCGCGTGATCTGGGCTCGTTACCGAACCAGATGTGGATCTATCATTGTGGTCCGCAATGGGCCAAGCGGTTGGTGCTGACCGGGGATACCATCACCGGCGCGGAAGCGGTGGAGATCGGCCTGGTCATGAAGTCAGTACCGGGCGATATGCTGGAGGCAGAGGTTGAGGGCCTGGCCGATCGTATGGCGCAGATCGATCCGGATTTGTTGACCGCCAACAAACGCATCGTCAATGTGGGCCTGGAATTGATGGGTGCGCGCACCCTGCAGCGCATGGCGGCGGAAAACGACGCCAGGGCCCATCTGGCACCGGGCACCAGGTTCTTCCGTCAGGTCGCCAAGGATCAGGGCCTGAAGGCGGCCCTGGAAGGCCGGGATCAAAATTTCGGCGACGGTCGTGCCCGTGTCCGCGGACCAGAGGTGCGCGATGACAAGGGCAATTTGATCGACCCCTAGTTCATGTCTCTGACCATTGGCATTCTGGAGGCAGGCGCCGTGGCGGCGGAATTTGCCGCCCATCACACCTCCTTCACGGACTCTTTCCGCAACTTTCTGGCACCCAGCGGCAACGGGCCAAGCCTACGTCCCTATCATTGCTACGAGGGCGAATTCCCGCAGGCCGGGGATGCCTGCGACGGCTGGCTAATCACCGGCAGCGCGGCAAGCGTCTATGACGGAGACGAATGGATCGCCGAATTGGAAGCCTTCACCCGGACAGCGGCGGAGAGCAAACCGGTGGTTGGCATCTGTTTCGGCCATCAATTGGTGGCCCAGGCATTTGGCGGTACGGTGGCCAAGGCGTCTGGCTGGGGCATCGGCGTACATCGTCATGAATTGACGGCCTCGCCCGATTGGATGCAACCATCGCTGTCCGGTATATCCCTATTGGCCTCGCACCAGGATCAGGTGGTTACGCCGCCGCCGGGGGCTGAGGTTCTGGGCGGCAGCGATTTCTGTCCCATCGGTGTGATGACCGTTGGGCCCAATGTCCTGAGCATTCAGAACCACCCGGAAATGACCAAACCCTTTGCTGCCGACCTCTATCACTCCCGCCGCGACCGCATGGGCAGCGGTACGGTGGACACGGCCCTGGATAGTCTGGCCACGCCTACCGACGAAGCCGCCGTCGCCGCCTGGATCCTGAATTTTTTGAAGCATTGAACTTCAGCCTGCCACGGCGTTTTCATAATTAAACGTTAATCGACACAACCGATATTAAATTGCTGAAATTGCCTCAAGTTGGAAACTTATTGTACAATCCCAACAAACCATTGGCGGGAGTTATTGGCGGAAAATGAGTCTAGATGAGCGTCTGTAGAGTATCGAAGGACCGGTTGGCAAAGTTTGGCGAGCGGTTTTTAAGGCGTGCCGGGATTGTGCTGGCAGCGCTTTGGCTCGTGGTCCCGCAGATGACCCACGCTGGCGAGCATGCTGCGGTCTCCTCCCTCGACCTGACTGAAGCCGAGAAAGCGTTTATTGTCCGGCATCCAAAAATCAACATAGGCATCGATGCAGGATACGCGCCGTACAGCTTCCTGGATGCGGATGGCCAGTTCGTTGGCATGGCACTGGATTTTTTGGCCAGGATTGAAGCATCGACAGGGCTTGAGTTCGAGCCGGCACCCGGCTTGAGCTGGCCGCAGATCGTTCAGGGCGCGAAAGAGCGGAGCCTGGATGTTATTGCCACGGCGGTACGGACGCCGGAACGTGAGCGGTTTCTCAATTTTACGGAAAAATACATTCCTACGCCGCTGGTGATCACGGCGCGCAAGGGCGATCTGCGGATACTGGGCACCGCCGACCTGCCCGGCAAGACCGTCGCCTTGGTTAAAAAGTATTCTTCCTCACAAAGAGTGTTGCAGGAGCATCCCGGTATCATCCCGCGCTTTGTGAAGACACCTTTGGATGGTCTGCAGGCCGTGGCCACCGGGGCGGCCGACGCTTATGTCGGCGTATTGGGGGTGAACGCCTATTTGAGCCGAAAACACGGGCTTATAAATCTTTCGGTCGCCGCGCATTATGATTTGCGCAACAACGGCCAACGCTTTGGCGTGCGCAAGGACTGGCCGGAATTGGCCAGTATCCTGGATAAAGCCCTGCGCGCCATGGGCGAAGCGGAAAAGGCCCGCGTTATGCGGCGCTGGGTCTCGGCGGGGCAGGGAACCGCGCCGCATGGTACCGCCAAGGCTTTCCAGCTGAACGCCAAGGAACGGGCCTGGTTGGCCGAACGGAAGAATATTCGTATAGGCGCCAATTTGTCATGGCCACCGATTAGCTATCGCGATAAATCGGGGCACCACACGGGCATAGACGCGGGCTATATCAAGGCGCTCAACCGCCGTCTCAACGGACTATTGACGGTTGAATTGGGGTCTTGGGACCGCATTTACAATCGCCTCAAGGACAAGGAACTTGACGCCCTGATGGGCATAACGCCCCGCGCCAACCGGCAACCTTTTTTCGAGTTCACCGAACCCTATATAGAAGTGCCGCACGCCATTTTCGCGCCCGAAGCTGGTGTACGGTTCAACGGTATCGCGCAGCTCGCCGGCAAGTCCGTTGCCGTGGAAGCCGGTTTTTTCATTGCCGATGTCCTGCGTCAGCAGTTCCCTGACGTGACCGTTCAAACATTTAAATCAACCCGCGAGGCCCTTTACGCGGTGTCCCAAGGCGATGCCGACGCCTATATCGGCAATCGGGCGGTGGCGACCTATATCATCCAAGATGAACTGATTTCGAATTTGCTCGAACATGGCCGGATCGATGCGTCCTCATCAGTAAACGCGATTGGTGTGCGCAAGGATTGGCCGATTTTGCGCGATATCCTGCAAAAAGCACTCGACAGCATGCCGCCGAAGGAACGGCAACTAATTTCAAAGGATTGGGTGACGCTGGATAAATACCGTCGTGGCGCTTTTGAGTTGAGCCGTCGCGAACGTCAATGGCTGGCCGCTCATCCGGTTATCCGGGTCGCGGGCGACCGTGCTTTCTCGCCAATCGAATTCATTGGCCGTGACGGCGCCTTCAACGGTGTTGCAGTTGAATACCTGAAACGTGTGCAGGAATTGCTCGGCGTACGCTTTGAATTCGATCTGGAATCCAGTTGGCCGGTGGCGGTGGAAAAACTCAAACGCCGCGAGCTTGATATGTTCTCCGCCGTGGCGGCAACCGATACTCGGCAAAAATATGCCACCTTTACGGCGCCCTACCTGTCCCTGCCGGTGATGATTTTTACCCGCTCCGAATTCCCCTATGCTGGCAATCTTGCCGCCCTTGCCGGGCGCAAGGTGGCTTTGGTCAAGGGCTATGCCGCAACCGAACTTATCCGCGCCGGTGACTGGGATCTGCAACTGGTACCCGTGGCCGATGTGGCGGAGGGCTTGCAAAAACTACAGACAGGGGACGTCGATGCCTATGTCGGCAGTATCCTGGTTACCAATCATTATTTGCGGCAGGCGGGTCACACTAATCTGGTGGTCGGCGGGCAGACCCCCTATGTCCTCAATCTTGCGATGGCGGCGCGCAGCGATTGGCCGATCTTGGCGGGGGTTTTGGGGAAGGCGTTCAACCATATTTCTGAACGTGAACGGGCCGAAATTATCGGAAAGTGGATCGGATTGACGATAAAAACGCCGATCGACTATCGATTATTGTGGCAAGTGACGTCCGCCATCGGCGCGATTTTATTGCTGCTGGTGTTGTGGATCTGGCGCCAGCACAGACAAAGTCTTGGCCAGCGCCGGCAGATCCAGCATAATAATCAATTGCTGCGCGACGAAGTCGCCGACAGGACACAGGCGGTATTGGCTGCGGAAAAGGCCAGCCAAACGAAAAGCGAGTTGCTGGCGAATATTTCCCACGAACTGCGCACGCCGTTGAATGCCATTCTAGGTTTTAGTGACATCCTGAAAAGCAAAATGTTTGGGCCGCTGGGGTCGGAGCGTTATGACAGCTATGCAAACGATATTCACCTTAGCGGGCAATTTCTTTTGGCAATAATCGACAATTTATTGCGCCTGTCGACGATCCAGGCCGGCGAAAGGGAGTTTCGGAGCGAACCTGTGGCGTTGAATGACATCTTGCCCGAGTGTATCGGCAAAATCGAGATGGGGTCGCGGAACGGAAATATCGCCGTGCGCTGGGAGTTATCTGAACAGCTCCCCGAATTCCTTTCGGATAGGCAGGCCTTGTCCCAAATCATCAACAATATATTCGCCAACGCGGTGAAGTTCAGCCGCGCGGGCGGGACAATATCGATCCGGTCATGGAAAGACGGGGACCGGCTGGGTTTCACCATTGAAGATACCGGCATCGGCATTCCCCAAGATGAAATTCGATTGATCACCGATCCCTTTTACCGCGTCGGAGCCAATCCGCATATCGCCCAGGCGGAAGGTGCCGGACTGGGCCTTTCTGTCGTCAAGGCATTGGTGGACTCACTTGCGGGGAAACTGTCGATCGACAGCGAACCGGGCTCCGGTACGTCCGTTACCGTGTCGTTCCCGGCGACCGGGATCGATGTGCCGCGACGCACAAACCCAGATTAGCCGCGACATGCTTTAGCCGCCGGTAGGTGCTCCCGACGCGACGAAGGCCGCGGATGTCCCGCCATCGACTGGTATCCATGTGCCGGTCACATAGTTGGAAGCGGGTTGCAGCAGAAAACGAATGACAGCCACCACATCCGCTGGTTCCGCCACTCTGCCAAGGGGCGAGCGGCC
>Ga0233439_10002122_pt1 | contig 23013 bp, 22 predicted proteins | sample SI_123_September_6_FD_182713 | JGI IMG/M metagenome (GOLD analysis project Ga0233439, IMG submission 182713) | Seawater microbial communities from Saanich Inlet, British Columbia, Canada - SI_123_September2016_100_MG | ecosystem: Environmental > Aquatic > Marine > Inlet | place: Canada: British... | reverse complement strand
CGCAGTTCACTTTGGTCATAACGACGTCAGGCAGTTCTTCCAAAAATGCGTCGACGCACCCGACAGTCTCAAGTGGGACGTCTTCTACGGAGTGTCCGACAACTACACCAGATTCCGCGATCTAACCCACTCCAAAGAAGTCCTAGGCTACGAACCTACCGACGGCATCGAAAGCTGGCCGCTGGAAAATTAATAAAAAAAGCGGCTGACGAAATCGCCAGCCGCTTCTCATAATCACACTCAGGCACCGATCACGCCCTAGCGCGACCCCGCACCAGACCCCTCGGCTTCGATGACTTCGCTCAGGAAATCATGCTGCCGAAGTAGAAGTAGCCACCGCTACACCATTACTTGGCCGCCATCGCATTGGATGGTCTGACCAGTGATGTTGCGAGCCTCTTCTGAAGCCAAGAACGTAACCAAAGCGCCAATGTCGGAAGGCTCCTGCGGTCGTCCCATAGGAATAACTTCCTTCAATGCGCCCATAAACACATCGTGCTTGTCCTTGCCGACAACTGCCTCATCACCAAGAGCCTCACGCTCAGCCATCCAGTCCTGGTGGAACTGAGTCCAAATTCGACCCGGTGCCACAGCATTCACATTGATGTTCTCGATAGCGAACTCACGAGCCAGCGCCTGCGTGTAAGCAACGACAGCCATTTTGGTGGTTGCGTAGTAAGCAGTCTGGTACTTCGCAGCTTTAGCAGCAACCGAAGAAATGTTGATGATCTTTCCAGCCTGTCGCTCACGCATCTGAGGCAGAACAGCCTCAGTAACGTCGGCAAGACCCTTCACGTTAATCTTCCAAGTGAAGTCCCAGTCCTCATCTCGGAATCCAGTTCCAGTTGAACCGGGCGCACCAGCAACACCAGCGTTGTTGACGAGAATGTCTATCTGGCCAGCTTCTGATGTGATCTTGTCGACCGCAGCGATAACCGAATCCTTGTTGGAAACGTCCATCTTGGCTGTGTAAGCCTTTCGGCCGAGTGCTTCGACCTGTTTCGCAGCTGCAGCCGCGTTTTCTTCGCTGAGGTCGGCGATAGCGATGTCAGCGCCCTGACCCGCCAGCTTCAAAACGATGCCAAGACCCAGTCCCTGACCACCGCCGGTAACCAGCGCAACTTTTCCACTCAAATCTGCAAACATGTAGTTCTTCCTGCTCTTAACTAATAATCCGTCGTCGTGGGCAGCGAAAGTTCGAAGTAGAAGTCATGCTTGCCGGGCGGCGTGTGCTATTTAAAAATTCTTAGACACACAAATCTACCAAGAACTATTGAGTAAACGGGGTTTGTCGAGGCAATCCAAGTCATCTGATTCGAATTCAGATCGCAGCTCCGTGACGCGAATCATCACCGGACGCACCAACAGCCGTTCTGCGCGTTAGTTACGCTCTACGTAGATCAGGCGATGCGACCAGCACGATCAGCACGATCGAACCGCCACCTGCAACGGCGATAACACCTGTAGCGGGGACGCCCACGGCATCTAGTAAAAACCCGCCGAGTATCCAAGATAACGACATACTCTGCAACGCAATAGCGTTCACCGCCATGACACGACCGCGGAACTCCACGGCAGTGAAATTTTGAAGCAACGTAGCTATTGGTGCCACCCAAAGAGGGAACGCAAGACCCATTACGAATAGGTACACAAGTGCCAGCCAGTAACTTTCGGTGAAACCAAGAAGGACTAAGCCCGAGCCAAATATGACCGCCGCAAAGATCAACGAAAGTGATTGCCGTTTAGGCGTCCCTAGCCATCCCAACAGAACCGCAGTCAACGCCTGACCGATCGCAAGAACTCCCCACATCCATCCGAACTGTACTTCTGAGGTATCGAGTACTTCCTTCGCGAGAGCCGGTACAAGCGGGAACGCAAAGCCCCAGAAGATGAGTGAAAACCCCTGGAGAATCAGCAGCCAGAGCACGACTGGTGTTCTCCTCATGTATCTCACACCTTCCACAATCTGCGTAATGGCAGAACCTGATCCTGTCCTTCCTGGCTTGCTCGGAGGAAGACGCAGTGTGACAAGGGTCGTGAGCAAATAAACAACGGTAAGACCGTAGAACGCCCATACGGTGTTTTTAGCAGCGATCAACACACTCGCAAACAGCGGTCCGAGTGAACGTCCTGCCGAAAACGAGACCTGATTAAACAAGTTAGCCCGGGGGCGAAGTTCAGTTGGAACGATCTCAGGCGCCAACGTCTGCGTCGCTGGCATTCCGATTGCGATGGTCGTTCCTGCGATCGTTGAAATTGCGACGATGTGCCACACTTCAACTCCGTCCCAAAGCAATAACAGCGCGGTTGCTAGTGAAAGCAAAACGAGCAAAATTCGCTCGACTACCAGAACCCTCTTGCCTCCGTACCGATCAATCATCACGCCTGCATACAGACTAATAAGTACAACCGGGATGACCCGCAATCCCGCAGCCAGGCCAACTTCAGTGTTGGTGCCGCCTTCATCGAGAATCCACCAAGATTGCGCGGTCAACCTCATTTGCTCTCCACCGAACCCCAGCGTGTTTGAAACGAACAGCGCAAGAAATCCACGTGTGGTTAGCAGTCTGAGAAACGGCGAGCGAGTGTCTACTTCGCTGCCGTCAGATACTTCAGCAACATCACTCATGTGAGTTCCGCCCGATGAAAATTGCGGTGAGAACAAACTTCATATGTCAGCCCCAAAACGTTCCAAGTAACTCGATACCGGCGCATCATAGCCTAAATATAAACTCCTGTTTTTTTAGTGACACCAAGATGCTGAGAGTGATAAACGCGTACCTGAAATAAGTGATGACCCGGCATCTGAGGTCAGCGTTCTTTTCTATTTAGTTGCCGAGTCCAGATAGCTCTCTACCAAGAATTGTTAGTCGACGATGTCGCTATCTAGCTAACCTTAGGCAATGCCAAATATTCGAAAAATCTACATAGCTGGCGGCTCTGGCACAGGCAAGACGAGACTTTCTCGTCTGATCGGTGAACCTACCGGATATCCAGTGTTAGAGCTCGACTCCATACTGTGGCACCACCCCGATACTGGTGAACGAATCACACCATCTGAACGAAGCAGCATTGTCCACAATGAAGCCGTAAAGCCCAGCTGGATCGCTGATGGCGTATACGTGAATTGGGTGCAAGAACTCTGGCGAGAAGCCGATCTTGTCATCTATATATCAGTTGGTTTACGACTCATGCTGTGGCGCGTTTTCTGGCGGCACGTTAAGGCTGAACTCAGAAGAAGTAACCCTCACTCCGGCTGGCGAAATCTGTTCAAGTTCATGGGCGTGATTAAAAAATCCTATCGCTCATCTGAAATCGGCAACATCGATGACGACGAAGACGAGACTCTGTCTGAAGCAAAGATCGCCGCAAAAGCAAAACAGCAAGAACACAAAGTTCTAAGAGTTGGTAATAATCCCAACATCGACGAGATTCTTGCCATGATCGCCGACAAATAATTCACCAACGGCAGTACCATGCTGATGCGACGAATACTTAGGTGTCGCCAGTCGACTCTAATCAGCGAAAAAGCCGAGACAAATGCCAGAACTCGTAACGTCATCTACGGAATTCGAACCAGTAGCTAATTGGGCGAAAATCCCACACGGCCTTTGGCTAAAAGAGGCAACTGCAGTAGCGGTCGATGCCGATGACAATGTCTACGTATTCAATCGAGGCGTGCAGCCAGTCCTCGTGTTCGACCCAGATGGCAACGTGATCAACATGTGGGGTAACGACAACCCTCCCGACAAGGTGCGAATCCTTACCGATCCATACGGCAACAAGTCGATGTTCTGGGACACATGGTTCGCTCGCCCCCACTCAATCACTATCGACCACGAAGGCAACGTTTGGCTAGTCGACGACGTTGGTCACCAGATCAACAAGATGTCACCCGATGGCAAATATCTGATGCAGATCGGAACTGGCGAAGAGGCAGAAGCCCAGAGCGGCGAGATGTTCAACAAGCCAACCGATGTTGCCATTTCCAAGAAGACTGGCGATATTTTCATCACTGACGGTTACGGAAACTCACGTGTGCACCGACTCGATAAAGACGGTAACCACATTTTGTCGTGGGGTACTTCAGGTACCGACCCCGGCGAGTTCAATCTGCCGCACAACTTGGCATTGATCGACGATGAAGAAGTCATCGTTTGCGACCGTGAGAACTACCGTGTGCAGGTTTTCTCGATCGATGGAGAATTCCGCCGAGAGTGGAACGCTCACAAGGCTGTTGCTGTCGAAGTAACAGGCACGGGCGACGATGTTCGAATCTACGTTGCTGAGCAGGGACCAACTACTGGTTCGCCTTCACGAGGCAACAAGAACGTCGGTAACCGAGTTGGTGTTTACGATCGAGATGGTAACCGTTTGGCTCGATTCGGTAGCGATACGTTTGGCGAAGAACCTGATCAGTTCCTTTGGCCGCACAGCATGGCTATCGATTCACAAGGCAACGTTTACGTCGCCGAAGTATCGTTCGTCGAATGGGGCAGGTACCAAGAGCCACAACGCGAGTTCGCATCCCTCCGAAAATGGAAACGCAAGTAGAGTTTTCTTGATCTCATAGGGCGCACACCGCCTGTCATTGCGAGAAGTCCCGACGCCGTGGCAATCAGTAATCGAATGCAATGCGACGTTCGGTGCAGAAGTGATTTCACCGAAGGCACATAGCTTGCTATCGACTGAAAATCGCCAACATTTTAACGTAGGGTTGCTCGCCCACGCTGATTGCCACGTCACTCGTCCCTCATTCCTCGCAATGACAATCACAGGGCGCTCCACCATCGCTAAAACCGCGAGTACAATTCTTTGCCATTGGGCGCGTGCGCCCTATCCATTTCTGAAACCCCACAAGCACTCAGGCCAAGCTATTTATGAGCAATGTAACGATTCGAGATATCAAGACGATCATGACCGAGCCGGACCAGATCCGACTCGTTATCGTCAAGATTGAAACTTCTGAACCCGGCCTCTACGGCATCGGCTGCGCAACCTTCACACAGCGACCAACTGCAGTTGCAGCTGCCGTCGATGACTACCTCCGCCCATTCCTCCTCGGCCGCAACGTAGCCGATATCGAAGACATTTGGCAGTCGTCGTACGTTTCGTCTTACTGGCGCAACGGTCCGGTGCTCAACAACGCACTATCTGGCATCGACCAGGCGCTTTGGGACATCAAGGGCAAGATGGCAGGAATGCCTGTGTACGACCTCCTCGGCGGTCGAGCACGTGTAGCTGCCCCGGTTTACGTTCACACATCTGGCGAAACCCACGAAGAAGTCGGAGACAAGGTTCAGGCTTTCGTCGAACAGGGCTTCCACCACATCCGTGTGCAGATGTCGACTCCCGGCTACGCAACCTACGGAAACAAGGGCGCAGCTAAGGGCACTGAAACAGCCAGCAACCAGAACACGCTCGAAGGTCCTATCGCCAACACCGATTGGCTACGCGAGTACGACGACGACAAGCTCTACGCTCACCCGGGCGGAGTCTACGAACCAAAGCCATACATGCGATCGGCTCTGGGTCTATTTGAATACATCCGAGGTCGCTTCGGCTACGGTCTAGAAATTCTTCACGACGTTCACGAACGCATTCCACCAATTCAGGGTGTTTGGTTCGCTAAAGAAGTCGAGAAGTACCAGTTGTTCTTCCTAGAAGACTTGTTCAGTCCTGAAGACCAGGCCTACTTCAAGATGGTTCGAGAGCAGTGCGCTACTCCAATTGCGATGGGTGAACTGCACAACAACCCGCACGAAGTCATTCCTATGATTCAGGATCGCCTGATGGACTTCATCCGAATTCACATGTCTCAGATCGGTGGAATCACACCAGCGCGCAAGCTTGCTGCGATGGGTGAACTCTACAACGTTCGAACTGCGTGGCACGGCCCTGGCGACACTTCGCCAGTTGGTCACGCTGCAAACATGATGTTGAACTTGAACACCTACAACTTTGGTATTCAGGAAGCCAACATTCCTTCAGAACGAACTCGAGAGATGTTCCCTGGAACTCCGACTCTCAAGGACGGCATGATGTGGTCTAACGGCGAGCCTGGTCTCGGTATCGATATCGATGAAGAGATGGCTGCTAAATTCCCGTTCAAGGAACGTGAGTTTGGTGGAGCATGGGACACCGTTCGACGAGCCGACGGCTCAATGGTCAAGCCCTAATGCCAGTGGGCATGTTTTCTGCGAATTCGGTCGATTCTCTCTGAGTCGGCACGAGCTTCCGCTGAAAATAGCTAAGTAACTAAAAAACAGCCCGGAGATTTCTCTCCGGGCTGTTTTTTAGTTACTGCTTAGCTGAAGAAAGCGTCTAACTAGATTTCTCTAAGCTAATCCCGCCCCTGTGAAGCGTGCTGCCTAGAATCAGTGCGACTATTCCGATGGTCATCAGAACTAGCAGCCACATTTCGGCGTCGGCTTGGAAATCTTCGTTCATGCCAAGCAGAATGCTGATCACATCGATCACAACCAGCAGAGCCATCTTCAAAAGAACGGTGATGCCGAACTGAGTTAAGAAACTTCCGATAAACGAATTGCCAGAACCGGAATTGGCAAACAGGAAGTTCAATAGGCCCGTACTAAACAGCACCACAGCGACTATCAGCGGCCAAACCGAATAAAAACCTTCGACAATGTCGGCAGTCGTAGCGTCATCTGCATTTGGAATGACCACATATCTGACCACAAACGGCACACCTATCAGCGTCACCGCCGTGAACACGTGAACAATCTGACTAACGACTTGCAGCCACTGAATTTTCAGCCAGCTGCTCTCGTAAAACCCACCACTCGCTGCTTGCGTCATACCGCCCCCAATACTTCCCCTAGTAAGTACGTTTCGAGAGCGAGCCTAACACTTCACCACGTATTGGTTCAAATACACCAATTACATAACCGGATTCCGTCGATCTACCCCTCGACGAACTCCAAGTCCTTCGTGATATCGATGCTGGTGTAAATACTTCGGTACACAGGACACGAATCAGCGTGCAGGTCGAGTGCTCGCTGAATAGCGTCTGCCTTCTCTTCGCGTAATGCTGAATCGACTTTCAGCTTGTAGCTAACGTGAATGCGCTTGATGACGAGAACGTTGCCTTCTTTTTCAAGCTCACCAACCGTCTCGGAATGAAGAAAACCATCTCCAGCCGGAATCCCGCGGGCCTCAAGGGCACCGCCAAATGTTCCGGTCATTCAGCCAGCAGCGGCAGTGACGATGTAGTCGAGAGTGGTCGTATACGGATCGACCACATTGTTATCGACTCCATAGTGCTCTGCGACTTCAGAGTGAACTCCGAGCATCACGGGTCCGTCGTGTGCAGGCACAAACGCCCGACGAATCGGTCCCTTTACTCGTTCGATTCGTACCTTCGAACGGTACGCAACCGGATCTTTGGTTTCTTCGTTGCTACCCAATCGTTACTCTCCCATTTGAGGACGAATCCGCCCAATGTCATGCTGAACTAGATTCAGTATCTCGTACTTCTGTCAGATCATTCAATCCTGTGACAAATTGGCAGCGATCGAACAAAAATTCGCTCTCGAAAGTGATTCTGAATCAAGTCCAGAATGACATATCCAGTCGATGCAGGCAATTACTCACGCCCCAACTTCGACCAAACCCGAAAATTCATCCGGCTGCGTTCTCAAAAACAAGCTTAGACCAAGTGACGTATATAGCGAGCATCACAGCCGAAACAATAACGAAATTCAACGAAGCGAAAGCAAATCTCAAGCCCAATTTGCGATGAACGTTTATAGGAGTTTTATAGAAACTTCCTTCACCTTCAAGCAAGAACACGATCAGTGCGGCGTGAATAATCGTGTGCCCAACCACCTCGGTTTTTCCAAACGTCAAAGCAGTTGTGAACAACACTAAAGTGATAGCCAAACCGAGCGGACGTCCAAGCAGGCCTATCACCAGCAAGAAGCCCAGCACCAGCTCGGAAACAGCTATGAAAATCAGGAACTGATCGAGCGGTATTCCCAGGGCCAAACTCTCGTTAATTTCGAGAATGTTTGTGCCCCACGACGGGTAGACGATCTTCTCGAAGGCCACCCACATGAGTGAGAATCCGAGCCCGACGTAAAGCGCCGGAATCCCAAATCCCTTGACCCACTGTCGAGAGGTAGTCGATACAGCTAGGTACACGCCCACTCCGACAAACAGCACGTAATCCAGCATATGGAACAGCCCGAAGTCGATCACGCCTATCAACCACAATCCGAGAATCCCGATCCCAGCAACCGGAGTCATCTTCGGGAAGATCAGCACTATCGTGAGTGCGAATTGCAGCCATCCAATCCACGAAGCTGAGTCGGTTAGCTCCGGCACAAGAATGGCATCCGACTGCCACGACAGTAGCAGCGTCATGCCCGCACCAACTCGCAATACCAGCGGGCCGTGCTCTTTTCGAGCTTCCAGCCAGTCGGTTATCTGCCTGTAGATTTTCGAGTTAGACAAAGCGCCGTCGACAAGCACGAGCATGCCGATGCCGATTGCCCCACCGAGCATCATCAACATCACAAACGGAGTTAGCGATTCACCGAATCCGAGCGGTGAGTCTAAAAAAGAAAAGTCGTGAAACCACTTCACGTGCAATAGGGTCATCGATGCACCTATCCAGCCTGAATACACGCCACAGAGACAACTATCGATCTATCGAAACTACACCAGATATTGTCGATGTTTACCTCGGTTAAATCATCGCCGAGTCGTTCAGTTTTGGATGTTTATGTGCCTAGATAACTGTCCAGCCCATCTTTTATCTCAAGCTCGTCGTCGGACTTCGCACCTAATAACGCATGCTCCAAAGCGAACGTCTCTCGATATATCCGAGCACGAGCAATCATGCCGTCTATCGCTGGGTAGGTCGCCCTTACTCGTTCTACTAGCAGTTCAGAAGGATCCGTGGCAATCAACCCCGCAACATCCACCGCAGGATCGCCAAAACCCGCACTCCCAAAATCGATCACACCGGACAGATGCGATTGCTGGTCGAACAAGAAATTTCCAGATCCAAAATCGCCGTGCCGCAACACAGGTTCGAACTCAAGACGTTTGATCTTGTCTATCGATTTCTTCAGCTTGCGATTCAACCGATTCCAAGTGGAAGATTCGACCCGCGACTTCAGCAATTCAGCAGCGTCACTCGCCAATCGTTCCCACCGCTCGCCACTATCACGATTACGCAAGGCTGATTTGGAAAATCTAGACGCAGGTGTCGAATGAAGCGTGTTCATGAATCGACCAAGATCCCTGCCTAATCGAGTCATGGCCTCAGCATTGAACGATCCGATCTGCGAGCGATCCAGCGTCTCGCCACCAACGGCGGGATAGCCCATCACACGCCATTCGAGCCCCGGAACGTCCGCAACGATCTCTGGGCTCGGCGTCGGGACAGGAAGCCGCCCGTGGACGGCTTTGAGCGCTGCGATCTCGCTGTCGAGTGACTCGGCAGCGCTTGCGTGAAGCGGATATCGAAAAATCCACTCTTCATTCGCCAGAATTGCGATGCTGTTTTGACCAACACCCAGCAGCTCCCACTGCTCGATTGCGAACTCAGCTGACACGAGTTTCTCAACGAGTATTTCAGGAGTTAATTGCATCAGTCGCCCAGCTAACACCACGCACCAAAATCCACCCCCAGCACGATGCCAGCGACTAAGCCAACATCGTCCCTGTCGGAGTAAACGTGACTACGTCACCCCTGATTAGCGGCTGTCTTGTGCGTTCCAGGTTCTTTGATCACGTACGGCTCCTTACGAGGCTCACCATTCGCCTGCAGCAACGCAGAAATGTAGCCGTAGCAGAACGCAAACGCCGTTCCCTGAGCATCATCACCGCTAATCCACGGAACGTGATCCGGCATCAGCATGTACTTGTATCCAACCTCTTGGTAGACCTTGACGATCTCCGAGAAATCGATCGAACCCTCATCTGGGAACGCTTCCATGAAATCTAGCTTGTGACCGCGAATGTTGCGGAAGTGAACGTTGAAAATCTTGTTCCGTGAACCGAACCAGCGAATCACGTCAGCAATTTCCTTGCCCGGGTCGTCGAGCATTTCGGTGACTGTCCCCTGACAGAAGTTCAGACCGTGATAGTCACTCTCGTGCATCATCACGAACTTCTTCATGCCTTCGATGGTTCCGAGCACTCGAGTCACGCCCATGTAGCCATCTGGCGTATACGGATCGTGCGGGTGGCATGCCAGACGTACTTTCGCCTCTTCTGCCACAGGAACCACGCGCTCCAAGAAATAGTCGATTCGCTCCCAGAACTCGTCGACAGTAACGTCGCCAGCGATCGTATTTGGATCGTCTTGGTTCATCTTGTCCCATCGGAACGTTGAGTTAGACGAACCACCTCGGCCTTCCTCACGTTCGGAGCGAGGGATGCCGATGATGTTCATGTTGTACTTAACTGCCGGAATTCCGACTTCGCCACACATACGAATGATGTTCTGGATCGATTCGATTTCACGATCGCGCTCAGGGCTCTTGCCGAGCATTACGTTCGGAGACTGCGATCGGTCGAGTGGAGTGGACGACAGCGGAATCTGCACCATGTCGAGTTCAATTCCGTACGAATTGACCTTTTCCTTGTGACGTCGCAGATCATCAATCGTCCAGTCGTGTGGACTACCCGGTGGGTCGGAACAGATGTTATTGACACCTAATTGTGCCCACTGCTCAAAATCCGAATCGTTCCGTGCTGCTACCTGGGTTCCAACGTACATAAACCGAGTCTCCGTCTGTTCTTGAATTCAAGTTGGCGGAAGGTTAGCAGCAAATTTAGCCTGAGGATGCTGTGGCAAGTTCGATTGCTGATCGAATCGATTCCACGTTGGCTTGAGCGAACTGCTCTATAGTGCGCGGTTCATTGCCGGTAATTCGCCTAACGTCACTAGAAACCATCTCGGCAGTTCCCGAACGAACCTCTTCGTAGATATCCGCTATGTCGCCAGCACTAGCCGAGTGTTTAATCTCTAGTTCCGAACGATATTCAGCGGCATTTACATCCACGTACGTTATCGACTGTCCAACTGCTTGACCGAAAGCGTCAGCAACACGATTCATGGAGATATTTTCCGGTCCAGTGAGAAGTGCCGCACCGTTCAACGGAGTTTTGCCAGTCAGCAACGCAGCAGCCGTTTCGCCAATATCGAAAGTATCGATAGCTCCGATCACGCCATCACCCGTTGGGACTTGAAGTGTCAATCGCCCTTCAGAATCGACCTTGAACTGATCGAGAAAACCTTCCATGAAGTAGTTCGGCCTTAAGAACGAGTAACCAACATCCACCTGCGCTATTTCTAGTTCGATGTCGTTGTGAGCCACAGCCCAGTACGATCGACGAAATTCAGCATCACTCGACGAAAGTTTTACGATGTGCTCAACTCCGGCGGCGACAGCCAATTTTGCGGCTTCAACTTCCTGACGAACCTGATCTTTGCCATCGGCAACGACTAGATACATTCCGTCACAGCCTTCGACGGCGGCTGAAATTGTGTCTGGTTGATCGAAATCGCCCAACACCAGCTCGACCGCCATGCCGAGAGTCGCCATCTTGCCACGTTCGATATCACGAACCAGCGCACGAACGCCCACTCCACGCGAAACCAACGATTCAGCTACACGCCGACCAGTCTTACCCGTCACACCCGTAACTAAAACTGTCACCAATCCAACCTCAAGAAAGCGCTATATCCGCGGCGTCGCCTTACGAACTGCTTCAAGCCAGCCTGAGTACAACGAGTTACGTTCCGATTCGCTCATCGAAGGCTCGTAGATAGCCGATGCAGACCACAGTGAATTAATCTCGGAATCCGACTTCCAAAGCCCTATTCCTCTGCCAGCAAGAAAAGCTGCTCCAAGCGCTGTCGTCTCAGTAATACTCGCGACTTCGACCGGTCTATCGAGAATATCGGCCTGGAACTGCATCACGAACGGATTACTGCTTTGTCCGCCATCAGCACGAATCGATTGAGTAGAGCGCTGTCGACCAAACTCCATCACATCGACAACATCTTTCACTTGGTACGCAGTCGATTCCAGCGCCGCTCGAACAATGTGATTTCTGTCAGTTCCACGAGTTAGCCCGGTTATCGCTCCCGTTGCATCGGGCTCCCAATGCGGTGCGCCAAGACCCACGAACGCAGGAACAAAGTACACGCCTTCGTTTGAACCTACCGACATCGCCATGTCGACAGTCTCAGGAGCGTTTGAAATAACCCCAAGACCATCTCGAAGCCATTGAACCGTAGCCCCGGTTACAAACACAGAACCCTCGACTGCGTACGTCTTTTTCGACCCTATCCTGAATCCGAGAGTTGCCAACAGCCCCCCATCACGGTCGCCGGATCGGGGCACTGGCGCTGTTGTGCCTCTGTTCGCAAGCACGAACGCACCCGTGCCGTACGTGCACTTCAGCTGGCCGTTCTTAAAACATGCCTGCCCGTATAGAGCCGCATGCTGATCGCCAGCCATTGCAGTAATTGGAATCTCGGCACCGAATACGTTTTTCGCCGTCACTCCAAAATCATCAGCAGTGGAACGAACCTCGGGAAGCATCGCTTCGGGAATGTTGAACAAATCCAGCATCTGCGGATCCCACTGAAGATCGTGCAGATTCAGCAGCATAGTTCGGGAGGCATTCGTAGTGTCAGTCGCATGAACTTCGCCGCCCGTCAGGTGCCACAACAGCCATGAATCGACCGTGCCAAAGCAAAGCTCACCAGCCTCGGCACGAGCCTGACCATCAGGAATAGTCGCCAACAGCCACATCAGCTTCGTTGCGCTGAAGTACGGATCGATCACAAGACCAGTTATCTGGCGAATGTCGTTGGCATGATCCGATTTCGAAATATCTCTACATATCTCAGCGGTTCGCCGGTCCTGCCAAACAACCGCATTCGCAACTGGGCGACCTGTCGACCTTTCCCAAACGATAGTCGTCTCGCGTTGATTCGTTATTCCAATTGCGGCGATATCTTCGGGCGCGAGTTTGGCGTGACCGATGGCTTGCTTCGCGACACTAACGGCCGCCTCGGCTATTTCAATCGGGTCATGCTCAACCCAGCCCGGCTGAGGAAAATGCTGCGAAAGCTCAACTTGCGCGCTCCCTACTGGCGAAGCCATTGAATCGAAAACAATGGCGCGCGTCGAAGTCGTTCCCTGATCTATGGCAAGTATGTGTTCTGGCATATCGCCAGTACTCTACAGACTCACCAGTCACATCGCCGTGTTGAGTGGCGATTCATCTCGCTACTACTGGGTTATTCATTACCCAAGTGCCCTATGGCTCACTGTGAAATCACTTGCGGGCTCACTGCCATGCCACATGGAGGCTCACTCACGCCGAACCGATTGGCTCATGCCGTTATGGGGAATCACGGATGTGCCATGCATTACAAAGTTTCATGATGAAGGAATGGTCAAAACAAAGGGCGTAACGCTCGTAGCACTCGCAACTCTCCTCGCCGGATTCGTAGCATCATGCACATCCGCCGAAATCCCTTCTTTTGACGACATCCCGTCTGATGCAACGACTATTACAGTTGAAGTCGACAGAGACTAGCCAGACTCGGCGCAGCCACATATCGCATAAAGCAAATAGCCACCTGAACAGGTGGCTATTTGCTTTAACAATCTAGCTAGCGATCCAAGAATTCTGTCACCGAACTATCCGCCCAGAATGCCGTTAAGTTCAGCCATCTCGTCGGAAGTAAGCTCCCACTCGGAAGCAGCTGCGTTCTGGCGAATCTGATCAGGCGTGCTTGCACCCGCAATAACCGACCCGACAGACTGTCGACCTAGTAGCCACGCGAACGCTAGCTCAACCATAGTGTGACCGCGTTTTTCAACAAACACTTCAAGCTGGTCGAGAATGTCGAAGTTTGCATCGGAGAGTCGCTTCTCTTGAGCTGCAGGCGTTAGCGCCAAACGGGTGTTCTCTGGAACAGCCTCGTTTCGACGGTACTTTCCTGTCAGGAATCCATGGCCAAGCGGGAAGAACGGCAATGTGCCTAGTCCGTACTTCTCAGAAACTGGCAGAACCGCTCGTTCTACGCCACGTTCGAGCATCGAATATTCGGGCTGCGATGAAATAAACGGCGTGTAACCGTTGTGCTTAGCAGTCCACTGCGCATCAGCGATTCGCCACGGAGCGAAGTTGGAAAGTCCGATATATCGAACCTTGCCATCCTTCACAGCGTCATCAAGTGCTCGCAGAGTCTCGTCAATCGGCGTATCAGGGTCTTGGATATGCATCTGGTACAGATCGACGTAATCGGTCTGCAAACGTCGCAGTGAGCCTTCCAGCGAATCCATGATGTGCTTGCGAGAGCCACCCTTGCCGTGCGGGCCGTCTTCCCAGAGCATTCCGAACTTAGTGGCGATCAGCACTTCGTCCCGTCGATCAACTAGCGAGCGTCCAATAATCTCTTCAGAGTTACCGTGCGAGTAGATGTTCGCCGTATCGATGAAGTTAATTCCTTCATCCATCGCCGCAAAAATCACTTCACGGGCCTCTTTGAACTCCATACGACCGCCAAAGTTGTTGGTGCCAAGACCAATAACGCTAACTTCAAGTCCGGAGTTTCCGAGGTGTCGATATTTCATATGTTTTAACTCTTGAGGGCTATATATCCGCCGCAAAGCGGATTATTTCGACGATCACGATTCATGAACCGGGGTGATTATAGTTGGCAGATCGACTTTTGCCACGCCGGCTGTCACTTCACTCACAAAACCTACAATGACACTCGAACAGATCGTTATAGGTCTCATCCGAATCGCAGGATCACTCCCCGTACTGCGTTGGGCGTTCGCGGGTGCGCTAATCGCAATAGTGGTCGATTTCTCAGATCTGTTCTGGATGGGCGTGCTCGATTTAGGCGGACTAAAGAACTACCAAACCTTCGATAAGTGGGCTGATGTCGTCTACATGCTCACGTTCTTGTGGGTAGCAATCAAGTGGGATGGTCCAGATAGAAAAATCGCCATCGGACTTTTTCTATTCCGAATGATCGGGTTCACAGCGTTTGAACTGACTCAGGTGCGCCCAATCCTCCTAGCATTCCCGAACGTGTTCGAATTCTGGTTCGTGTTCGTAGCTGCAAGAAAGCACTACTGGCCAAGCTACGAGATGACTCGCGAACGAATCGTGAAATGGCTCGTTGTTGTGCTGGTGCTCAAATTAGGGCAGGAATGGGTTCTGCACGGCGGCCAATACCTCGACAGCTTCACGTTCTTCGAAGCCGTCGAGAATATTTGGAATTTTGTTACTTTTTGGAGCTGAAAATTACCAGACCAGCGCATCGCCTTCACGCCGTGGATCGGATGCAGCGAACAATGTGCCGTTCTCAAGATCCACCTGAATAGCGCCTTCGCTTCCGGCTCCACCCCATTGACCTGTCGATTCAATCGGCTGCCCACGCTTCTTTAGCTCCTCGATCACATCCTCACCAGCACGATCTTCTATCTGAAGGGTGTCGCTGGTAGGTCGAGGCTCAGCCGATGACATGCTTGCCTGATTATGCGTCCACCGAGGACCGTCGATAGCCTCAGCAACGTTCAAACCGTAGTCGAACACGCTGGTCACTATCTGCATGTTCGTCTGTACCTGCGTATCAGCTCCCGGCGTGCCACAAACCAGTTCCAAACGCCCACCTTCTTCGACTGGTTTAGAAAATACCATCACAGGGTTCATTGTGTGACGAACTCGCTGGCCCGGGTTCAGATAGTCGATGTGATCGGGATCCAAGTGCCAGTAGGTCATCCGGTTGTTCATCAAAATCCCGGTTGAACCAGCGATAACGCACGATCCAAACGCCGTTTGAATGCTTTGTAATTCGCCGACCGAGTTGCCCCAGCGGTCGACAATGCAGAAGTGAGTCGTATCGCTGCCAGCAGAGTGCAATCGACCGCCTCGGCGATGCTTCTTCGACGAATCGGGCGAGCGATCCATATACGCCCACGGATCGCCTTCCACCACGTTCTCAGCCGCCCGTTCTACATCGATCAATCCTGCACGTTCAGCAAGATATTCCGAGTTCAACATCCCTTCGATAGGCACATCAACATAGTTAGGGTCCGCCAAGTACGCTTCACGATCAGCGAACGCCAGCTTCTTGGCTTCGACCATCAGCTGAATCGATTCAGGAGTCATGTATCCGTACTGCTTAGGATCGAACTGCTCAAACATCGCCAATTCTTGAAGCAGAACATGCCCGCTGGAATTAGGCGGAGCCTCATACACCGTTCGACCTCGATAGTTCACGGCAACAGGCGCTTGCCATTCGACTTCGTGTCGTTTCAAATCCTCGTAGGTCAGTAATCCATCGTGTTCTTCTGAATATCGTGCAATCTCACGAGCGATATCGCCTTCATAGAAAGCGTCACGTCCCTGATCGGCTATCTGCTTGTACGTTCGAGCCAAATCAGGATTTCTTCGCAGTTCGCCCCGCTTCAACCAGTTGCCGTTCGGTGCAAACACAGGCCCCGAAGTTGAAGAACTACGAAGCACTGGATTCAACGCTGCCATCTTCGATTGAAAATCAGATACCGGCACTCCGTCTTCACAAAGCTCTATCGCAGGTTCCAAACACTGTGCCAATGTCATAGTTCCGTACTTCTCGTGCGCACTCAGCAATGCATCGAGTATTCCCGGCACAGAAGTACCCAATATGCCTGTGAATGGGATGCCGCCCGAATACTTATCGGCAGTTGCAGCCAGAGGTGCAGCGCCAGTTCCGTTCGCAACTTCAACGGTTTTGTTGGCAGCCATGTGAACCATCACAAAACCATCGCCGCCTATCGACGAACCCTGCGGCTCGGCTACTCCGAGTGCGAATGCCACAGCAATCGCCGCATCGACAGCGTTTCCACCTTGGTGGAGTATCCGCATCCCCGCTTGAGAAGCCAGCGTGTGATTCGCAACTACCGCGCCCTTGCTACCGATCTTAGGCGGTCGGTATGCCTCACCTACTAAGCCGTGCGGTGAAAAATTGCTATCCATGAACTGGCGCTGCCCTTACTGAGATTTGATCAAATTTTCAGATCATTTTTGTGATGAAACACGATTGCGTCGGCAGTCTAGCAGTTGGTGCTAACTTCAAGCCGTGATGGTTGCTTGTCCGAATCCACACCATCGCTTGTGAAGAAACAATATTTAGCAGGTATACAATCCAAGCGTTCAGCGATCCTTGGGGAAAGCGCCGCCAATCAGGCAGCGCGAGGGTTCTGGGCAAGACATGGAGGCAAACGGCATGATCGCCGTAGCCAGGGGAAGACATGTCATATTCGGAACAGGCCCTGTTGGGGTCGCATTAGCGCACGCCCTTGAAGCTTCCGGCCGCACCGTAATTTCCATCCCGACCAACGAATATGGTTCCGATCCGTACGGCATCGACGTGATGCGTGGCGATCCTACCGATTTCGAGTTTGCACTCCGGGCCTGCTCGGGCGCAGAAGCGATCTATTCCTGCCTGAACGGCCCTGTGAACGAGTGGAAATCTCAGTTCCCACCCATCGTAGATAATTTGATAGAAGTGGCCGAAGCTACTGGTGCCAAATTGGTGCACTGGGATCTCGCTCACATGTACGAGAAGACTCGTGACCCAATCACCGAATCGACTCCTAATTCGGCTCAAACCGAGCCAGCTACGGTACTGGTAGAACTCGCCGACAAGATCATAAACGCAACATGGACTGGTCGAATTGAAGGCGTAATCGGCAGATCAGCCGATGTTTTTGGTCCCGGAGCTATCGGGCCAGAGTTTGGTTCATCGTTCGGTGGTCGAGTGTTCTGGCCGGCAATCGAAGATTCAGAGATTAGCGTTGTTGGTGATATCGAATCTCCTAGATCGATGGCGTTTGTCGATGATGTGGCAGCAGGACTGATCACGCTCGCCGATGTTCCCGATAGCGGTGGGCACGTTTGGCACTTGCCGTCAGCACCACCAATCTCACCAAGCGAGCTGGTATCGATGGTCGTTGCACAGGCTCGATCATCGGCAGAAGTCGGTTCGTCACCACGCCATATACGCGGTTGTGCGTTGCTTCATTTGAAAATTGTTCGAGCAGATATCAGCGAAGTTCAGCATGAGCTACACGCTCTCGATCGTCGATTTGTACTGAACCACTCGAATTTCACCATGGCCTACGGCGAGCAAGTGACCGATCATTCAACTGCCATTCGAAAGACACTGGCTTGGTATATGGCTCATCCTCGACCAGCCACAGTTCCGGTTAGCGAACGAATCGTTGAGAGACTGCCAAGAGTCGTGGCGACGTCACGCTTTGCCAAACGGCTTAGTTCCGGCGCATTCGCACTAGCTAAAACTTCGCTCTAGCCCGAACAGAAATAAAGAAACTTATTTGAAACTAAAAACGCCCGAGCATTTCTGCTCGGGCGTTTTTGTTATTCGAAAGTTATCGAACGGCTACTTCACGTAAGTGTGAGGACCATCCGGACAATCTGAATCACAGGTTAGGCTTCCAGCTGAAGCACTAAGCACCGTGGTCGACCAGTTGCCTGAATTGGCGTTCCTGATGCGGAATCGCAACTCTCCATCAGAGTTTGTCGTTCCGCTTCCAGTACCGCTCCAACCTGTGTCGGTATTGTCTGTCTCAATAGAAACACTCGCACCGCTCACAGCAGAGTTACCGTCTGTCACGAGAATCGTAATTATGAGGTCTCGACCCTTCTTGCCCGAAAGCGAGTAGGTCACACCATCGTTATTGCCGTAATCAGCATTACCGATGTGAAGCTCGGTTCCAGGAACCGGTGTTGGCTCTGGAGTTGCAGTTGGTTCTGGATCGGGGTCCGGTGTTGGGGTCGGAGTTGTGCCGCCACCCGTTCCGTACCAAGCCTGAAGGGCTGAAATATCGTCGTCGGTCAAAGTTCGTCGAATGCCAGCGTATATCGGTTCCATGATCGACCCGAATACTTCCGAGTGACCAATACCAGCTACGTGCCCAAACTCGTGAAGGGCAACAGTCTCAATATCGGTAGCTGAAGCAGGCTTGTCGTTCGACCAGCTGAAGTTCGTGTTGAAAGCAACGTCAGCCTCGTCGGTTGAAGTACCCGACCATGTAACACCCAAAGTGTTCTGATCTCGGAGTGGCATCCAAGCGATGTCGTTGTTTCCATCGAATGACTGCCGACCCTTACATTCGTTTACCAGCGAAGGACATTTACCTGTCGAAGCCATCGCAGTTTGGAAAGCAAACGCAGAATCGGCGGCATTCCAAGTAGCTCTCGAGCGGTCGATAGCAGCTCGTGCGCCAGACGGTTCGTCTTTGGCGTTATATCGCTGAACTACAAAATCGTTTCCAGCGTCGCCATCTGAGAATTGATCCCACGAGTTCGCTAGAAGCGAATACTCACTGGCGGTAAGCCCACGAGCGTTCACGCCACGAAGTGCCGCATCGGCAACTTCCTGATCAGATTTACCAGCGTTTACTGCAGCGATGATGTGAACAACAACGCTTTGGCCGTTCACAGAAGTTACGCCAGTTACAGCAATGGTCTTGCCTTCGCTCTTAGCAGAGGCTGAGTCTGCGCCCAGCATTGCAAGACCAGCTGAAATCGCAAGAACGGCGATAATCGCCAGAAGGTTCCTACGTGAAGAAATTAGAGTCATAACGTTTATCCAAACTAAGGAGTCAGATCACAGTGATCCTGATTTCCAACCCTGTTAGCGATTTGGCCGATATCGCTGTGTTGCGCGTACGTGGGTACACGTCATTAATTGCGAACGGTTTATTTGGTCTGAGAAACGTGGTCAATTAGCCCGTATAACCGTTAGGAGCGGGTTGAGAGCCGATCCGATCACTCGAAAGGCTCATTGAACACAATGAAACGAGGTCAGCCGCTAAGGCGCTACCTGTTCGATCACTTCGTAAGTGGAAACGAATCCTGCATCAGAGAATGCTTCCCAAACATTACCCATCGCCAGCCTAAGTTCTTCTTTGGCTTGCTCTGGAACGTTGCAATCGGAAGCAAGGAAACATTTACCCGAATAGAGCTGCTGAATGCCATCGATTTCACCACAGGCAGTAGCTATTGAAGTCGAGTACTTGCTTGCGGGAAGCTGACTGAGGTTCTCTTCGTCACACGGTCCAGTTCTGAACGAAACTACCTGCCAATCGAGAGGGCCTTCGGCTTCGATCATTGTGTCGACCTGAGATGCCATCCACGGTGCAATCTGAGCCGGAACGATGACATCCAGCGATTTCATATTCGACTCGTTACGCTCTTTCGTCTTGGCAATGGCATCAAAACTGCTGCGAGTGGTGCTTACCCACCCAGGCGCGAATGGGCCAAGTACGACAAGCAAAATAGCAAGGAAGATCAAGATTACCGTGAGCAACGAAGGATTTCGAAGTTCACGTTTAAAACGTGCCTTTCGAGAAGTGTCGTTATCGAACGAAAGATCCATGAATCAGTTCTATCGTGCCTACGGCATAAAGCCGTGCTTTAAAGTCGAGTAGTGCTTGGGCTACAAAATAGCCCCGAACAAATCAGTCACTCATGCTACGCCCGTATGAACCTGTTGAGCACTGATTCCTTAACGAATTTTGGGGACTCGCTAGTCGCGAATCTGACCCTGATCGTCGGTTGGTGGCTGAACTAAGTTGGCATCTGAAAACGCCACTTTAAGTCTGTCCAAAACAATCTGCAGTTCGAACTTTGCTTCTTCTGGAATATTGCAAGCTGATGTCTGGGCGCAATCGTCCGAGTACTTAGTCTGAATCTCATGCAAGCTCGTGCACGCAGTCCTGATCGAATAGGAATATTTGCCTACTGGCAGCTGATCCAAGTTCTGCGGAAAACATGGTCCATATACGAACGAAACACCACGCCATTCGATAGGCACGTCAGCTTCTTGCATTCGTACAGTTTGGCGACGCAAGAACGGATATATCCAACTAGCGGCAGTCACGTTTACAAAGTGACGCTCTCGAGCACGTTGAACGTTGGTCCAATTCTCTTCGGCGACGCTCGAAACTTTTGGATAGGCGATTGCGACCGGTATCGCGACGATGATAATCACAATCAATAAAGCCGTTCGCATCGGCGGATTTCGCAAATGCTTTCTTAGCTTGCCCTTGAACGTCGTATCGTCATCGGCGAATACGATCTTGCCCATTCCTGGGTGACGTTTACCGAACCCGTTCGTCGATCCAGAGGGTTCTTGGGGTTTGTCAGATTTCATTGATTCGTAGCTGGTCGATTACCAGATGCCTTGTACGGATTAGTACGGTTCAACCCGATACTTCGAGACAACTTCTTCGTTGAGTTCAAATCCAAGACCAGGTCGATTCGGCACTTCCATCGTTCCATCAGGCGCAATCTCAAAGTTAGGGAGCAGCAAATCCTCAACTAGCGGAGAAGCCGGGAACGCTATTGGAAATTCGAAATAGGGCATGTTCGGCGTAATCGCCGCAAGGTGCAGTTCAGCCGCAACACCAATCACATGACACCAAGTGTGCGGAATGCACAAAGCACCGAACTGATACGCATCTTCAGCGATGTTCAATATTTCGTGCATTCCACCGGCACGCACCGAACTAGGCTGAACGACACCCAATTTTCCACGGCGTAGTAAATCGGCAAATTCGTGACGTGTGCTAAAGCCCCAATCGCCAGCCGCTATTCGCACGTTTGTCGACTCATACAAACGACGGTAGCCTTCGATATTATCGGCAGGCAACGGAGCTTCGATGAAGTACGGATTGAACTCTTCAATAGCGTCGATAGTCTGGATCGCCTGACCAACATCTCGCCAGCGATTTTGCACATCGATCATCAGATCACGCTTGGGCCCAATTATCGAACGAGCCTTCTCGATAACAGCGACATCGGTTTCGAGGTCAACGTTTCCGAACTGACCCGGCCACTCTTCGATCTTGATCGCCTTCACACCACGAGAAATAGCTATTCCGACACGCTCTTCGAGTTCATCCAAGTTCGCACCCGGCGGATAGACCGTTGCATACGGAGTTACTCGCTTTAGCGGTTCGGTATCGCTGGCGGCGGTAGTAAACGATCGCCATATTAGCTTGTGAACGGGCTTTCCGGCTGCTTTTCCGGCGATGTCCCAAAGCGCAGTTTCCACCGCGCCAATCGCGCCAATTACAACTCCCCTGCGACCAAATACGCCGGTCGAGTTGTACATCTTTTGCCACAAACGCTGAACTTCGGTGGGGTCTTCACCAACTAGCAACGCCTCAAGCCCCTGTGAAGAACGAATGATTGCGTCAATTACTAGGCTAGGTGCCTCGCACTGACCAATTCCCGTTAACCCTTCATCGGTATGAACGCGAACTACGGTGAGATCGTACCCGCCCGTGCTGGCAGGACCTTCATCGCCTTCTGAAAACGATGGATTCCAAGATGTAACCGTTCCATCGGCGTCGTCTCGTAGCGCAATCGTTTCAATGCTGGTGATTTTCATGATTTACGCCTTCACGCCCCGAGTGTGTGAATCGGCATCGCCTGGAAGATCGACTTGCTCCACGCCTTCAGGAAAATAACTTTGAAGTCGTTCGTATTCTTCTTTCAGATCAGGTTTCGGCGCCCAATCCTCGCCGTAGCGCACCCCGGCAACACCGGCCTGAAGCATTTCTTTCGAGCAGCCGAAGCAAGGTCGCCACGTCGTGTAGAGAATTGATCCCTCAACGGCAATTCCATATCGGGCTGCCTGAAGAAGGGCGTTTTGTTCGGCATGAACGCAGATGCAAAGGTCGTAACCGGTACCCGATGGATATTCATCACGATTCGAGCAACGCCCACATCCGCCCTCATCACAGTTCGGAGTTTTGTGCGGAGTCCCGTTATACCCAGTAGATAAAATGTGGCCGTCACGAGCCAAAACAGACCCGATCTGACTGCCTAAGCAATTCGCCCTAGCTCGAACTCCAACCGCTATCGACATGATGTATTCGTCCCAATCGGGTCGGTTGATACTGGAGTCTGACAACTGGCTGG
>Ga0233439_10002119_pt1 | contig 23031 bp, 27 predicted proteins | sample SI_123_September_6_FD_182713 | JGI IMG/M metagenome (GOLD analysis project Ga0233439, IMG submission 182713) | Seawater microbial communities from Saanich Inlet, British Columbia, Canada - SI_123_September2016_100_MG | ecosystem: Environmental > Aquatic > Marine > Inlet | place: Canada: British... | reverse complement strand
TCTATTTTAGAAATATAAGATGAATACTCTTCTTTCACTTTGTTAAACATTAAGTTTTCAACCCAGTCTTCTTGAACTGGAGAGTTAAACTCGTGTAATATTTGAAAGTTATCGTCAGGAGTAGTTACCACATACTTTATCTTTACAGGTAAAATATTGTAAAACCCGATTGTAAGCTTGTTTTTTATTCCTTCAACAACATTACTTGATAACACCTGACAGTTTTCGCTAGCGCAAAATGAATCGATAATGACTGAAGCATCGATATTAACTGGCATTGTTCTAGTATATTGATTATTTTCTGTGTCTAAAACAAAACGTAGATTATAGTTTTGTCCATAAGGTATACTAGTATTTAAAAATCTATTTATAGTAAATTGATTATTTTCTAAAACTCCGTTATACGTTTCATAAGTTATACCATCACTTCCTACTAGAAAGCTTTTAACTTGGTCAATAGCTACTTCTGATTCAATGTCAAATTTAATCATTTCACCAGAAGTAACTTGATCATTAACAGATTTAATCGTTACTAGCTCTTTGTTTGAAATATTAGAACAACAAGTAAAGAGCACTAAAATGAGTAAACTAGCAATTATCTTTTTCATCTTGGGCAAATCCTTTTCTGCAAGCGCAAGCCCACTTATATAGCAAGTTTGCTTGAGTTTCATTTATGTTTAATGCAGTAATAAGCTGTAAGATTGTCATCTTACATATTTTTTCACATTCCTTAGGGTTTAAAGCTGTCCCGTTAAATGATTTACCGAGAGCTACAATTAATAGCAATTCATCTTCATCTTGTTTCTTCATTTTTATCTACCTTCTCGTATTTATCTTTTTCTATTGTATCGGATAATTCACTATTAATTATTTTCTCTACTTTTCTTTTTCTATTGTGAAAATAATTTCTTATGTATTCATAAGGGAATAGTTCATTAAACTGTATCTTTTTCATTTTTCTTCTTCTTCTTTCTAGAAGCCTTTACTGGTAACTTGACAAGTTTTTCTTCGTTGTCTTTTTTGACTACGACAGGCTTTAACTTATCCGCTATTGAAGAAAAATAATCGTTAGAAGGTGGGCATACTTTTAAATCAACTAACATTTTACATAGTAACTCGTAAGTAGGATCTTCTGTATTGGCTATCCATTTTTCTAGATTGAAACCTCTTCTACTGCAAAACAGTTTAAAGTTGATTAAATAATTAGTTTTCATAGCTCTTTTTCTCTTAGCAGGTCTATAATTGACTCTTGAAATTCAGGTGATTTTGAAATATCATCTATTTTATTTGAGTCATATTCTAAATCATAACTATCACTAATATTTTTTGCTAATTTAAAAAAAGATCTATTAATAATATTTCTAACTGTAGAATGATTCATTTTTTGTCCATTTTTTGTCATGACCTTGGCAACTTCATACAAGCCCAAACCGTTACTGTTAGTTACTGTTACATATTTTTTAGTCTTCATTAAGATATTCTTCCATTTTTTGTGTTAATAAAAAATTATTATTATTAAATTCTGCCTCAGTTATTCCAAATCTTAAGCGTATAATCTTTTCTTCTTTCGCTGTGAGAAGACGCAAGCTTTCTCTTATAATTTGTTTTAACTCTTTTTTCTCTAAAAGTTGCTCGGGATTAATAAAATCAGATTCATCTGCTATTTTTGATGCTAATGTATTTCCATCATCATCTCTACTTGCGTCAATAGAAGCAATATATCTATTGGACTTTAAAGTGTATTTAAGCTTATTTACATTTTCGCCAATTTCTTTTGAAAGTCTTTCAAGCGTTGGCTTTTTGCCTTCGTCCTCTTCTATTTCCTTAATCTTGTTTTTTATTTTAGCATTTAAAAGTCTTGAGTGCGTTGGAACTTTTATGTTTGTTATATTTTCATTTATATACTGCAATGCTGCCTGTTTTATCCACCAACATGCGTAAGTACTAAATTTATATCCTAACTCAGGATCAAATCTATCAACAGCCTTTAGTAATCCAATACTACTTTCTTGCAACAAATCATCAAAACTAACATCACTTCTATGATACTTTTTAACAATTGATAATACAAGTCTGTAGTTTGACTCAATTAACTTTTTTCTTGCTTCGCTGTCGCCCTTTTTTATCTTTCTAGACAAATCAATTTCTTGTTTTTTGGTTAAAAGTGGATTATTTTTTATAATGTCCGAATATCTTTTATCAATAATTGCCATTTATTTTCCTTTTTTATAATAATATTATAAATCAATTATTATTACACGTCGAGGTTCTTTAACTTCTTCTTTCTTTATTGACATACTTACTTCTTCATATTGAGGTATCTCTAACTGTAAAGGCTGGTACTTTTTTTCTTCATATGATTTTATATTTTCGTATATAAGAATATCGCTAATGTGCTCCTTTTTCATAACAATCCTTTCGTATTATACATTAATACATATCATCAGATAACTGTACTAGTTGAACTCCTTGATTATAATTCTCTGTATTCAATACTACACATCCAACTGAAAGCAATGAATTGGAAACACTCACAGCGTTTTTAATAGCAGTAGCTGTTACTTTCTGTGGGTCGATGATTCCTTTTTCAATCATATTTACATAAGACTCAGATCTCACATCATATCCGTAAGTCCAGTCGTCATTGTTTTTAATCATTTCCATTATGTAGTCTGTTGACATATCAGCATTAGTTAATATTCTTCTTAAAGGAGACATACAAGCGTCAGAAACTATTTTAGTTGCAGTTTTTGACAATAAAGTTTCTTCGCTATTGTTTGTCTTACGAAGAAGTTCTAGACCTGCACGTGCCAAAGCTATACCACCGCCAGGAAGAAAACCACTTTCCATTGCAGCTTTAGTTGCGTGTAAAGCATCATCAATTCTGTCTACTAACTCTAGAAGCTCTGATTCTGTGTGTGCACCAATTGACAATACTGCAACAACTCCCTTGTTGATAATAAGACGTTGCTTATAAAAAGCTTCTTCTTCTTTTGTAATTGATTTATCGTCTAGTTTCTTTTGCACATCAATCAAAACATCTTCAACACCTTCAGACCCAGAGCATTCAACAAACAAAGTTGTATCATTTGTTGTTTCTACTTTTTTACAAGAGCCCAAATCTGAGAGGACTATATTAGAAATATCTTTTTCGTCTAAATCATAATACACGTTTGTACCTAACGCTAATGATAAGTCATTTAATATTTGATTTCTTTTTTCTCCATAGAATGGGCTACGAATAGCACAAATCTGTAATAACCCTTTTGATATGTTCGCAACTAAAGCTTGTATTACTTCTTGATCGTAATCATTTGCGATAATAAATAATGGTTTTTTTGTTTGATGACATTTTTCCAATATCGGTAAAATCTGTGTTAAAGAGCTAAGCTTACAAGAAAGTATAAAGATAAGAGGGTCTTCTAAAACTGACTTGGACTTTTCATTGTCTGTAATCATGTATGGCGAAACATATCCTCTATCTACTTTAACACCTCTTACAAGTTTCAACTCTGTTTCAGAAGTCTTTGATTTTTCAACTGTTACGAGACCAGCTGTTCCAACCTCTAACATTGCATCAGCAATTAGCTTTCCAATATATTCATCGCCATTTGCGCTTATGGTTGCAACTTGCTTGATTTCTTCATTAGAAGAAACAGACTGAGAATTTTGTGACAAGATATCAACAACATCAGAAACTTTACTGTTTAGTAAATATGTTATTTCTGAAGGTGTTCCTATACCAGTTTGCAGCGCTTGCGCAGCTCTGAAGTAGAATTCTTTTGCAAGAACTGCTGAAGTTGTGCTACCATCGCCGGCGACTGTTGCAGTATTCTCACTAGCTTGTCTTAAAAGCTTTGCGCCTAAATCTTCAACCCTGTCTGTAAGATTTATGTGCTTTGCAACAGTTGCACCGTCTTTTGTCAAGTGAGGTGGCTCATTGTTTTTTTCGATTAGGACTAACTTCCCTCTAGGCCCCATTGTTATTGAAACAGCATCACATATTTTTTTTACGCCTCTTTTTAAAGCGTTCTGCGCTTCTTCGTTAAAGTAAATAACGTCTGACATTTTTTAGCCTCTTAATAACGTCTTTTTTGATGTTTCTGTAATTGTTTCATTTTTAGCATTAAATTTATTTATAGTTGTTACACTAATCATTCTTTTTTCATTAGAAATAACATTTTTAGCATAAAATAAATCTCCTGCCCCTATAACTACTTCTTCACCAGAAATTATATTGTTTTCCCTTAATTGATGCAATATTGCAGCATCTAAAACTTGTTCAGTCATTTTGTTCATTCCTTTCTAAACTTTTGAATGTTTTTATGTATTTTTCCCAAGACTTTTCTTTTCCTATTATAGAATTAAATTCCAATTCAGAAAATATTAATTTTAACTTTTCCCAGTCTGGATTTAAAATTTTAGTTGATTCAATATTAATTGCATCGATTTTTAAATTATGAAACTTAATCATATTATAATTGTGATCAAATTTCATTTTGTTTTCTTTGACTAATAAAAAGTCTTCTAACATTTCTTTATTACTGAGCAATTTTTCTGCTTTTTTCTGGCCAATGCCTAAAAACCCATCAATATTGTCAGATTTATCACCAGTCAAAGCTTTATGCGAAACGTAATCATATAAAACTGGATTAATAAATTTTTTATTAACTGGATTAAACAAGGAAACATTTTCTGATATTGACTGTATAAAGTCTGTATCAGAAGATACGATAACTACTTCATCATCAATATGCTTTTCAACAGCTAAATAGTTCAGCACGTCATCACATTCATACTCAGGATGACGTGCAACATGCAAAGGAAAATAAGTCCTCAGTAAAGAAATAATTGTTTTCCTTTGCATGTTAAAGTTGTCTTTATCATGATAAGTCCTCTGCCCTTTGTAGTCAGGACTCATCTCCAATCTTTTTTTAGGCATGCCCTCTAATACAAAGTATGCATCATCAGGAGAAAATTTTTCAATTAAAGGTCTTAAACTTCTAAAAAAATTAAATATAGTAGAGTATTCTCCTTTATTCATTCTACTATATCTAGCTCTATATATTAAATTATAACCATCAAGCAGTAATATCTTCTTTTTCAATAACTTCGCTTTCTTTGTTAAGAGAGTCAATATTTAATTTTTCCAAACTGGCAGGCGATAAGTTTGCTGTTAATCCGTCACCTAAATCTATTTTAACAACATTTTTATCATTTTTACACTTTAAATTTTCTTTTTTATCTTTATCTTCTTTTTTGAAATTCAAATCTTCTAATTCAATAGCTTTTAAAACCATATCGTCAATTGCTGTCTTAGCATTAGTAATAAGATACTCGCTTGCATCATCTAAATCTTTAAAAATGTTATCAAACTTATCTAATCCAAGCTTTTGCTTATTTTTATTTGGAACTAAAACCTTATACTGCGTTGTTTCACCATCTAAATTCTTTGTTGTCACTTCTTCAACAATCTGCAATGGGATCAAAACGTGCTTGTCTTCTAAGATAGAGTAAATTATTTGTCCAACTTTATACATCTTTATTTTTCTTTGTCTGAAATGTTTTCATTTATTTGTTTTGTTATATCACTACCCAAAACTTGAGCTTCTTTCAACGGTTTTAAACCAATAGCCATTCTAACGTTATCATAAGTTTCTTTATCTAACTTGTCCTTCAGTTCCAATGAATTAAAGTAAGAATGTACAATTATCTCCTTTTCTAATTCATTGTCCTCAGAAGATATATCTCTAGCTTCACAAATAAATAAAACGCCCGGCATATTATGACCATCAGGCACGTTAATAAAAGGCAACCCGCTAGTTAATGTCTCGCTAGAATCATTATTCGAATAATCCTCATAAAAAATCTCTGGCTTCCAGTTTTTATTCATATTAATATTAAATCCTTTGTCTCTATTATATTATAAAACAATAATTGTTAATAAAGGATTTGATATTAATATGAATAAATTTTATTGTTTTTTATGGCAATTGATCATCTAGTTGCTTTACCATATTAACAATATCATTTTTGATCTTATGATTACCCGCTTTTTCGTTTACAATTTTCAAAAGTTTAATGTCATCAGTTGTAAGAAAGTTTTTTCCTAGTTTAGTAAGACCCATTGAATAACTATCATAACTAAATATAGGTAAACTATCTATTTTTATATAGTCATTAAGCCAGTTTTTAATAAATTTTACTTTATTTTTAATATCAGTCTTGTCTGTAATTTTTTTACAATTCTTGGTCATCAAAGCTTTCTTTTGTTTAAGCGCCTTTTCTACAAATTTTTGTTGATCTTGCGGTAAATCTTTACAATATTCTTCAATGACAGTATCATATTGTGATTCGACATTGGCTCCAATGTCATACTCGTTATCGTTAATAACTTTACTACCTAGACTTAAAATAAAATTTGCAGCAACAACGTTGGCATATATATTCATTAAGTGTATAACTAAGTTTTTTTTGCCAGCTATACAGTCGAGTATTGTTTGTTTAAGCTTATCCCCACCTTCTCCTTTGATTGATAATATTACCTTGACAATATTATCTTGATTGTTTACAAAGTAAATCAAAGCTAACGAAAAAGCTATTAGAATAGCTTCTTTCTCATTAACAACACGCCCAGAATCTTCAGTAATGAGCTTTGTTTTTAAACTTAATTTTTTTACGTGTCCCGCTTTTAACGTCTTGTCAACGTTTTTATCACAGTGTAATTTTAAAGTTTCAATTGCGTCTTTCATTATCTTTTTTGAAATTATTTTTTGTACTCTATCCAGCTCGCTAACAGGCTTTTCGATAATATCAGCTATTTTTAATTTGTTTGTTACTTCACTTAATGAAGCTTTTACTTCCGCGCTGTGTATCTGCCATTTTTCTTCTTTATGAAGATTATTAAGTACAGTGTGAGTAGCGGATGAAAACGTTGTCTTGATGTATTTATCAAATTGTGTATTTAAAGATCCTCGAAGATCGCTCGTCGTTTCATCAGCTTGAGGATTTTCTCCTGTTATAAACATTGCCAACAGAAACTTTGCTTTATCAAGAATGTTTGTTATATTATTAAGCCCAGCTGCGTTACTATCTCTACTTCTATTTTTTAGTACAATATCATCAATAAGATTAGCAATTGCTAAAGGAGGAGAGCCGGCGAACATTATAAATCTCATCTCGTCTTCTGTGGCGCCTATATCGTTTAACATTGCTTTGAAATCATTATCATAATTCTTTGTAATTGCTGTTATGTCTTTATCTAGTTCGCTTAAACTTTTGGTTACGTTTTTAATATATCCTTCAAAACTCATTGGAGATTGATTATATTCGCTTAAAATTATATAAGTAATAGGGCTTAAAACAAGCTTGAGTGTTCCCTTGCCTAACTGTACAGCAGTCATTGCTACATTCTTAACAGCCTTCATTGTAGGCGCAACAATGCCCTTCCAGTCATCAAATTCTGATTCGTTTAACTTTTCTATTTTAATTTTTTTATTTTTTATCTTGAGTGATTTCATTATGTCTATCTTTCTCATATAAGATTATTTTTCTATTATATATATTTTGACACTTTACAATTAGAGACTTTTCAAAGTCATTTAGCGTATGCTTTTTTGTTTTTGAGTGTCTTGTAGAGAAATTTTTCCTTACGGTTGGGTGCAAGTATGTAATTAGAAATTTCTTTATTCTAATCCAGTTATCTTCTTTGTAGAATTCAAATAACTCTTCTATTAATTCTAGCGCTTTTTCTTCATCACTCATAATTCTATACTTTTAAAGGTAACAATAAATAAGGATCACACAACTTGTTTGTTGTAAGATTTATATTGTTATCATTGAAATTTAATGTTTCTAAGTTTTTAATCTTATAGTTAGTATCTGTTTTATCATCATAGTAATAAACAAAATTATTTACAATATTGTTTTCAAATAAAAAGTTATACATTTCTAAAGCTATCATTTGTCTAGCAATATTACTTTTATAGATGCTAACTTCATCTTCAGTAATATTTTCTGTAGTTATTATTTCTTTAACTCTTTTACAGCTTATTTTGTAATCAAATTTAATATTGTCTTTTATAATAGTATTAAAGTTAAAAGCGTGATTTCTGTTAGTAGAGTTAAATAAGTATGTTTTACTTTTTAATTGGGAAATAAACATATTATATATCTTCCGGTGATCGTTTATATAAACAGGCATCACAGGTTTCAATATGTCAAACAAACTATTAATGTCGTTTTTAAATTTAACAGTATTATCTATGAGTATTGACTTATTTTTTTTATGATAAACGCCTATTCTTTTTTTGGTCTTTGTGAAAGAGTAAAGACCAAGTGTATAGAATGTTGATGTATTTTCGGAATAAGTAATAGCAATAAACTTGCTCGGATTTTTCTTTATATTGTAATAGTCGTTTAAGTTTTTGCTGTCAATTGAAGAAAGTAAGCGCGTAAATATATTGTATAGATAGTGATCTTTTCTGTAGTGTTTGTTAATGTTTTGCAAGTCTATTCCAGAGATATCTCTTTCTAAACTTGTTCCCATATCTATTACTATTTTGTTTTTTTCATTGGACCATCTTATTGCAAAAACATATCCTTGATAGTAATTAAATAGTCTTTGTTTTTTGCAGCTAGCAAATATGTTTTTTATAAATACTAAAAGCTTTCCGACGTCGGTGCATACACGGTTATCATAAACATTTAAAAAGTCTATAAGCTTAGACATTTCTCTTTAAGATATCAAGTATTTCTTTTTTTTCTTGCAGACTTTCAATCTTTATAGGAGTCAGACTAGACTTTTCTGCCTCTTCTTTTGATTTTTGTTTTTTCAACATTGACTTTGCTTTTTCGCTTGAAACAGAGCCGCTTTTATTGATATTAAACATCATATCTGCAGGAGTATTAGCAGCTTTTCCTGCCACGTCTTGTTGTGTAATCTGGACTAATCCTTTAAGAAGTATATAAAGAACATCCTTTTCAGAGGTAACAAGCCTTTCAAAATACAAGTTTAACTCTTCATTGACATCGTCATCAGTTAAAGATTTTGACGCGCGAAATCTATTTAGTAAATCTATTAATTTTTCAAAATCACGTGCATCACCTAGATTTATTATTTTTTGAAGATCTTTTTTTGTTTCTACTTCTTCTTCTTCACTGTCATCTTTTTCTACTTCTGTAGACTTGTCGCCAGAATTGTCATCATCATCATCTTCTTCAAGACTGTCGTTCAAAGTCTTATCAGGTGCATGTATTCCTTCTTTACGCATGTCAATTATAAAATTTTCTGACTCTTTTTTTGCCTCAGCCCAATCACCTTCAGCTAAAATGTCGTTAAGCATATCAATTACTTTATTGCTCATTATCTATTCTCCCATACGATTCTATTTTGCCATCTTTCGTTATAAAGAACATTACGTAGTCTTCTTCTCTCATCTTCTTCTTTTACGTGATTTTCTATTTGACGTCTATCTTTGTCTTCTACTACTCTTTTATCTAAATCTTTAACAAACTTATCAAATTCAAATTCCATCATCTTTTCTCCGGGCTTTTATCTTTAATAAAAAAATATTGCTTTTCAAACAATTTATCTTGTAGTCTATTAAATAACTATCAATTGAAAAACTTTTAATAATTCTGCTGTTTATAAATATGTCAATGTTTGTCATAGTTTCCAGAATGACGCTGTTTAAACAATAATCATCCACTTGAAGTAACATAGTAGTTTTATCTTTTTTGTTTGAATAAGATAAAACTGGGTACTCACTAAAATCGTCTATAGAGGCAACAAAGTTGTTTGTCTTATTTAAAGGAGCTTCTTCGAAATCAATTATATTTTTGATACTTTCACTTGCAAATATTTTTTCTTTATTGCCTTCTATCTCTATTTCTAACTTATTCTTTGTCTGCATAATAATACATTACATCTTTTTTAATTTTATCAATATCCTTAGAAGCTTCTAACTCTATTTCAGAAACTTGCCCCGACAATGAATGCAATATAACTCCAACAGTATTTTTTCTAAATCTTATTTCAATTTCTGAAGATGTCTCCCTATTATATTTTATTAATTGCACAACAAATTGTTCTAGATGTTTTATTTTTTCAAATTTATAAACTTTCTTTAAATTGTTGTCAACGCTTTCCCACGTGTCTTTTTTTACATTTTTTATAGGCTTAAAGGCATCTTCTACCTCAAACTTATTTGTATTCTCATTTAAGTAATTTGACATAATATTCTGTAAATACATTTTATATCCTTATTGGAAACTCTTGCCACCGGGACTACTTGCACCTTTGGAATTCAAATCAACAGGATCAAATCCAAAATCATCTAAATAATCAGCCAAGTCTGTTCCTTTTGCTAGTAAACTTCCAAATTTCTTTTTATAATCAGCTAAAGCTTTTTTGGTGTCTTTACCTATTTCTTCAATAACATCAGTTATCATAGGATCTGTTTCTGACCTTTTGTAAAAATCACTCAAACTCATTCCTAAAATAATTGCCTGGTCAAGCTTTGCCTCTGGATAACTTAATATCCAAGAGATAATTTCGTTTGAAGTCACACTTGATAACTTTTTAAGCTTAAAATACTCTTCACCAATAATACCTGTGTTACTAAACATATCATCTAACAACATATTAACGTCGTCTACTCCAAACATAGGACTGTTTACACCTTGAATGTTTGAACTATGCTTGGCTTTATACTTATTAACTGCTGAAGCAAAGTCTCCTCTTGGATCAGTCTTACCTAAAAAGAACTGTCTTTGTTGTTCTCTACTACCGCCTACTATAGGCACGCCAGTTCCAGTTGATTTAATTCCAGTTCTTTCCATTACAAGATAAATTATCTTGTTAAATAGAACTTTACCTTCTTCTTGCTTAACACTATCAGCACCCTCGCCAGCTGGAAGGCTTGCAGCAATCATTCCCTTACCATAGTTTTTATCAAAATACTTTTTGATAGCTTGCGCCAAGTTTATTTCAATAACAGGCCAAATGTTTTGCGAATAATATTCTTTTAGTAAACCTGTTGCAAATATTCTAAACCCAGAGTTACCATTAAACATTGAATCTAAAATAGCATATGCTGCTGTGTCTTTATCCTCTAGTTCTAGCTTCTTTAATAATACATCATACTCATCTTCTGAAGAAGCATAGTTCCTAATGCTTTGCAGCTTTTCGTTAACAGCGAGTTCAAGATTATCGTCTCTATTATAATCAAAATACCTCTTGACATACTTAGGATTAGTTGTATATGCATTTACAATTTCAAGCATATCTGACACGTCTTTTAATTTGTTAGAACGCGTATATTTACCTTTAGCTTCCAAATCTTTCAGTACGTTATAAGGAATTATCTTTTCATCCTTATCATTACCTGTTTTGCTAGCCATCCTTGTAAAAGATTTGTCATCTACAAGATCAAGAACTATTAATCTTTCAAACCATCTCTCTGCAAGATTAGCATAAATATTTGCTTTTTCATCTGAGTTACTAGAATAGAATAGTTCTTTCATCCAAGCTTTAACTCCATATTGTCTAGCACCTGCTGTGTCTCTAAACTTTCCGTAAGAAGATCTTGAAATATCTCTCCACTTCATAGGCTCATCAACAGAGTCCAGCTTGAAGCTTTTCATATATGAAAGATATTCATCAACTGATACAGATTTGTCTATTAAATCATTATATACATCGCCTCTTTTGTCGTAATTAAGAATAGTTATTCTTTCTTTTCTATCAAGCTTAGCAAGAATATCTTCTATTTCTTTTACTTCTGAATCAGTGAGATCTTCTGAAGGTATTGTGTCCGGTATTTGTTTGATATCAGGCAGTATGTTGCCTTCTAAGTCTGTCTGGAATTCGCTAAATATATCAGGGTTAACTTTTCCGGTTGACTTTTCAATCAAGGACTTAAGCCTTTTCATGTCTTCGCCAACTTCTTTAAAAAATTCTGCAGCATCGCTAGCTGTCATAGTTTCTGGTGTATTATTAACGCTTGTTACCTTATCAACATCAATAACATCGACTTCTATTTTTTCTTCTATATCTAACTCAACGTCATTGTCATCTTCAAATCTTTTATCAAATTCAATATTTTGTTGTCTTAAACTTTGAAGCTCTTCATCACTCATCTTTTCAACTTTGTCAAATTCTGCTCTTGTGTCTGATAATGGGTACATAAACTCTAGCGTTCGCTTAAAGTCAGAAATGCTGTCACTTCTTCCTGCTGACGCTCTCGCTAAAATCTTAAACAATCCCTTTTCAGTTATTGTTGAACTCTCTGGATCATAGTTTCCTATAACAAGATATTCGTGCAAGTTGTTATATACACTTCGTATTTCCTCATCTGAGAGAGATTTTCCAAAACCTTGACTTCCTGTTTGACTTTGTAAAGCTTTCTTTATGTCACTTTTGGCTGACGCATCTAGTCCCTTTGATAACCTTGCTTTTTCTTCGCTAGAAACTCCTAAAAGATATCCTGCTTGTTTCTGCATCTTTAAACAAAAATCAATAGTTGTTGCTATCCAGACTTTACGTTGCGCTAAAGTGGACAAACCGCTGTCTTCAAATCTTGTAAACGTATCAAGTTTCTTTCCAACAAAAAATTCAAATTCTGTAAATGCATCTCTTACAGGACCTTTTTGTCCCGGTTTATACATTTCTTGACTACCAAAATTCCATATTCTAGCCATTTTTTGTTTGTTCATTTTTGCAGGATCAAGGCCGCCTGTGATTGGTCCAAAGATGTTGATTATTTTTTCTTTAAAGGATGCTATTTTGTTTTCATCTGTTCCTTCGTCTTGCGCTTGAGACTCATATTCTAAGTCTTCAAGCTCAATACTTTGTAAATCTTCATCTGACGGGATTTCTTCTTCGTTTTCATTTATAAATTTTGTTATGTATTCTGACTCAACGAGGATAGACTTTTTGTACTTAACACTTTCTTTTAATAAATTGCAAAGTTTTTTATCAATATGTTTGTTAGAAAACTTAATATTATCAAGTGATTCATTTATTAGAGCGTTTGTATCTTTACCTCCAACAGGATTTCTTAAGTCATTGTACTTTTTAATAAACTTGATTCTTGATTCTACTAAGAAATTAGAGCTATTAGAATCCTTAAGACACTCCTTACAGAAGTTAATTAAACTAGATTCCTCAGGGTACTTTCCGTTTGAATAATTTAGTGAATTTATATAACAATTAAATTCCTCATTCAATCGTTCAGAGTTTAAAATGTTAGTATCAAATAGAGTGGAAAGTATAAAGTATTTTCTTTTATAACTGTTACTTTTATATTCTAATAATTTTTTAACATTACAAGATTTGTCTTTTAAATTCATTATTTTAATCCTCACCAACTACTTCTAAAACTGCATTATATATTTTAACTATATCTTTTTTAGTAAACTCTTTATTTTCTGATTTTGATAAAATGTGGTTTATAGTATTTTTTAGTTCAATTACGTTGTCTGGTATCTTATCAATACTTTGATTAACTGTGTATAACTGTACTGGGCTTATTTCACTTGGTTTAATTACATCTACTACAAATTCAGTTTTATCAACCTCTTCATCACTTCCAGGAGTATCTGGGCCAGGCCTGTCGTACATACCGTATTTTATATGATTACCTGGAGCCATATCTTCTGTCCCTAAACGAAATTCAAATAAAAGTTCTTGAATTTTGTCTTTGACTTTTTTGTTAATTTTCATAAATAAAAATCCTATGATTGATTTAATGATAATTATTCTTTTTCTTTTCTTTCTTTATCTTTAAATCAAAAAGATCAAACTCGTCTAAGTCTAAGTCTTCCCACAAAGTCCATAATTCTTTTGCAAAATTAGAGAGAATAATAATGTCACTTGATAAAATATTTATATCCTTAGAATTTTTACTATTGATTTTTTCAAGCTCTAATATTTTGTCATCTTTTTCCTTAATCTGAGCTTCTAAACATATTACTCTATTTTTTATTTCTTTCACATCTTTAATCAAGCCAATTATTTCGCTAATATTATGTTCAGCTAAGTGGCGAATTTTTCTCAATAACATCATACAAATCTTTCGGATTGATATCTTTCAATTTGTTAATTTTATTTTCTTTTATTAGATTAACACGATCTTCAACTAAGCTTAAAAGATGATTGTCTCCTTCAACAATTTTTTCTGACACTAGTTTGAAAAATTGTTGCATTGAAATTTCATTAACAAACAACTGTGCTCTTAATTTCTTGTGAACTTCTCCAGGTAGTTCTATGTGCACAGTTTTATTATTGATTATTTTTTTAATTTGTTTACTAGTTTGTGTATCTTGTTTTCCCATTTTTAAGACTGCTTTGACGCGCCAGCAGCTGTGTATGTTTTATTAACTGGCTCGATAAACTTTTTATCTTCAATACCAAACTGACTATATAACTCTTTATGAAACAACTCTTCAAATTCCCTTATATGTTCATCAGACTTGCTTCCACTATTTAAAATTAGTACATTTATAGCGCCTTGTTTAACAATATCATGTTTTGAAAATAAGTTGTCAAAATTCTTGTATGTATTTATTGCAGAAGAGACATATTTTTCCATATTAATGTCTACGCCTTTTTTGAACTTAGTAATAATATCAGTACTTTTTGCTATCGCTGTGTCTAAATCTTCCATCGCGCTTGTAAGTTTTTTTATATTCTTGTCATCTTCGTTTAAAAACTCTTTTAAAGTGAAGTTAGAATAAATTTTTCCATCACTTATACTTCCTAATGTTTCTTCTTTGCTTGCACCTGCTGCTGTCATGTACGCATTAGCCATTACACCCTCAACAGCATCTAACTCATTTGCTACACTAAAAAGCTTCGAAGCTATACTCTCCATGTCTTTTGCGTTTTGTGCAAGAACAGCATCTGTTAAGCCTTCATCAGCTTCTGACGCTTCAGGTTCATCGCTATCAGGCTCATCACTATCAGGCTCATCACTATCAGGTTCATCGCTATCAGCTTCTGACGCTTCAGGTTCATCATCCAGCGCGCTAAACATGTCATCAGTCTTGTCATTAGACTCATCATCTTTTTTGTCGTCTTTTTTGTCTTCATCTTCTTCTAAAAGAATGCTAAGACTTGACAACTTATTCTCATTTAAAATATCATATATTTTTTTTCCATAAGAATTGTTCATTTTTTTTCCTTACAAGATCTTGTTTATTTTTTCTGACTTTTTGATTCTATCTTCGATGACACTCCAGTTAAGCTCTTTCATCATACCGAAAACATAGGCTTTCCTGTTCGTCAGATAATCCCTGTAATAACTATGTTCCCAACAATCAATAACTATCACTGGGATCATTCCAATCATTACGTTGTCACTATGAAGATCTATAATAGAATTAACATATCTCTTTAAGTATGGGTTATAAAAAGTCACAGCCCACCCGTTTCTAGCTGATAAGCAGCATGCAACAAAATCTTCCTGCCAAGAATCAAAAGTTCCAAAGTCTCTTGAAAGTTTCATATAAGATAATGAGTTCATGTTTACTTGGCTATTTAAATCACTTATGTTTTGAAAATAAAGTCCATGCAAAAAAGATGCGTTATGATTATATGCCTCATCAATTTTTAGACTACGAAACTCAGATGAATTTAAGTTTGCTCCACTTTTATCACACCCATCAATTTTTGCTGATATTTCGTTTAGCTTCTTGGAATACCCTTCTAGAAGTTCTTGATGTGCGTTTTTTGTCTTGTCTGAAAGTAGTTCTGTTTGTAAATCAAATTTACTTGCTTGTGTTACATACACCTCTTTTATAACATTTTCCTCTTTATCTTTTTTTTCTAAAACTTCTACAATAACTTTATTTATTAAACTTTCAATATTTTTCATAATGTGAACATCCTTTTTAACTCGTGAAAGGGTATTTTAAATTGATTGTCTTTCAATAGATACTGTTCTAAATCAGGTGCGTCTTCATCTATTTTAACATCAAACGACTTTTTATCTGTATTTGTACGAGGATGTAAATCCTTACTACCACTTTTTTTATCTGAACCTTTGTTTTCTTCTAGCGAAATATCTTCTAAACTACCTTCTTTTTTTAAAATTAAATGTTTTACGCCTTTGTCATTTACAAATACTTCGTCACTGTCAACAGACCACAAACATCCACCTGTATCATATAGTTTGAGTCCTTTTTTTAAAACAACATTCCCATTATACTCAACAGATACTTCGTTGATAAACATGTCAAGCCTACTATTATACTCTTCTCTTAACAAAGACAATATTTCTTTTTTATCGTTCATAATAACATTTCTTTACTTTATACTCACTGTCTACTTAAACCAATTTCTTAAATAAATCTTTAAGATTATTATGTGTTTCAATCTCTTCATTCAAAGAAAGACTTCCAGACTTTATCTTAGAAGTTTTCTTTCTCTTTGTAACTAGTCTATTTTCAAATAAATAACTACTTAGTTTTGTAGTGTGCACAAAACCTTCGTCAGCCCTAGGAACACTTGGTGCCTTCTCACCTTCAAACATACCAGGATCTAACTCAGTAATTTTAGCTGATCCTGACGAGTTTGAATGTGCTTCTGATTGCAACAACTCGTCAGGAGAAAGACTTTGATTTTCTGCGTGACCATTCTTTGTTAGTCCTTGTGGAACAGAAACAATATTATTACCTGTCATCACATTCAAAATATCAGTGTAAACTATATTTTTAAAATTAAGCATTTTAGTTAGCTGTCTTGCTAACTCGCCTGACTTAATTCCTCGAGTATAAAATTTTGAAAGAACTTTTGATGCTAACGCAAGTGGACCTACAACTGAATTGTAGTCAGCAACACCTTTTGAAAGAGAGTTAAACCAGCTTTTATCGCCTGGGATTGTGTGTCTAGCATTAATCTCTTGTTCTTGCGAAGCAGTGCCTGCTTGACCAGGTATTACATCAAAGTCTAACATTGGATTATGACCTTGCTGTGCAACCATACCAACAGCCTTTTTGAATGCTACATCAATTCTTTCTTCAGGAACTAAAGCTTTAATTGTTTCTATACTTTTCTCAAATCCTTGAACCATTACTTTAGCTTCTTTATCTGTAATACTCTTAAGTGCATCAGCATTTTCAGAACTAAATATTACATCAGCACTTTGACCTTTTTTTACTAGGGTTTGCATAAAAGCTTCACCGCCTTTAACTGCAGTTTTACATGTCTTGTAAAATTCACCCATTGCATCAGCTACTGATTTTTGCGCTTCTGGGCTGTCACCTGCAGCAACTTTAAGTTGACGCTCTAAAACGTTAATAAAACTTTTAATTTCAGGATCTGAATCGCCAAAATGCACAGGATGAGGAGCCATATCAGGACCGCCAAGCTTTTGAGCCATAACTTTCTTAGCAAAAGCTTTTACTACCTCAACTTTATCTTTTCCTGAAAAATTTAAAAGATTTTCGTCAAAGTCTGACCAGATACTAAAAGTTTTTAGTTTTGCTTCTACAGCGCTTGTCTCTACAGGATATTTACCTTCAAGATTTGTCATTATAATGTTTGTAGCTTTTGCCATTTCAGGACTATTGGCAGACAAAGCTTTACAAAGGGCTGGGTCAATTACTTTAACAACACCAGTTGGATCAACTTCCATCCCATGGCTGTTAAACCACATTTTATTATAATAGTTGTTTGTTGGATCATTATAGTATGAGTAAAGATCATGCTGTATCATAGTTGCTTTGCCTGTTGTAGGATCAATCATCTGACCTGAAAGTGCTTCAGGCTGTCCTGCATATTTAGCTTCGCTATAGAAATAAGCATAAAGTTGTTTCTTAACACCTTTATCAGTAAACTCAAACAAACCATGACCCATATCTTGCCCTAGTAAATTATCATTAGCTGCTGAAGCTGGGTCTGGAGAGAATTTTGAAACATATTTCGCTGCAGTTGCTGCTTTTCCTGGTATAGTCTGCATTATGAATTTAACAATTTGCTTGTCAGCATATTTTCTCATAAACATAGAAAGCCAAAGTGAGTGCACATAAGATCCAGCACCAAGTCCTGCAAGAACTGCAGTTGTATTATCTTTTTGTTTATTTGCTTCTTCTCTCTCGTCTTGCAATTCTTTTTGTTTCGCACTTGGCTCTTCACTAGCACCTTCAAATCCGGCATCGACATCCTGATCAGCTTCAAATAAAAGCTTTGCTAGAGACCCGCTAATTATATTTTCACTAAACAAACCTTCATTTTTATTGTATTCAAATCTCTTTTGATATTCTTCCTTTGATAGGCCTACAACTTTTTGAACAAGCTCGTCAATAGCCTCCTCGTGAATCTGCTCAGGTGAAATCAAATATTGTGCATGCATATCAAAAACAACATTGTCAGACATTGCAGCACCTAGTTTATTTTTTAGACCTTCAACGTCTTTTTCGCTGCCAACGCGTTGTCTTCTTTTCAATTCAGCGTCATCAGCTTTTGTAAACCTTTTGTTTTTAAGCTTTTTGACCTCCTTGTGAACAAAATCAACTAAGTTGTTTTTAATAGCAGATTTTTCAATTATGCTTACTAAAGTATCCTGCAAGTCTTTTCTTGCGTCGCTTCGCATATCAAAGTTACCGCCTAGTAACATTTTTCTAGTTGCATCAGAAACTCTATCTTTGCCAAACATAACTTCATTAAAAATCATATTGACCATAGCTTCAGTTATTACGCTATTATAATATTTTGTTTTTGCTAGCTGTCCTATAACTCTGTCGTTTAAAGATTTTGCAGCTCTTCGGTCTTCGTCGCTCAAGCTATTGAATTCGCTCATTTGCTCATCAAAATTCTTTTGGAACTCAGAAGCACCTCCTGATATGCCAGCTGTTACTGTTTTTTGAGATTGCTTGACAAAAACAGGATTAAGCCTTGCAACAATTACATCAGCAGCAGCAGCATTTACAATGTTTTTAATAACTTTTTTTGAGCTTTTATCTTCAAACAAAGTCTTTTCAATATAACTGTATGGGTCATCTTGATAATCTCTTTTAGCTTTCTCCCATTTTGCTATATCTTTCCAACTAGAAAAAGTTATCCAAGAAACAAATCCTGCCATGATAAATGGAATAGCTGCACCTACGAAAGGAATAAAAGTAATAGCTTTGACAAGCGCAAGAACCGGTGCCATTTTTAATAAATTTGCAGCACCTGCTGCAGCCATTCGCTTAATACCACTAAACAAACCTTCAGTAATTCTGCTATGTTCTTTACCAATCAACTTATCAAATGCTGAAACGATTGTCTTAGTATACGCAGCCCTCATCGCACTTTCATCAAATTTGTAATTCTTTGAAAACAGCGTGTCAAAAACTTCTTTCATTTCACCGTTGTATATGTCTTTAACATTAAGCTTAATAGCACCAAGTTCTGGATTAATAGCTAAAATGGCACGAGCCTTAAAGTTATCTATTAATGTTTTATCTTTACCTGCTTTAACTGCAGCAAATTCAACAGGCGTCATAGCTGCTAAGAAATTATTAAGAGAGCCGTCTCTGTAGATCGCGCTCATCATTTTTCTAATTACTTTATCGTTTGAAAGCTCTTCGACCGAAGAAATATTATTTTTAATTGCTGGCTTGTCTTTTCCTTTACTTACTAAAGTTTGAGTTTTTTGTTGATCATTCGCATCATCTGAATCAGTAGTTATCGCGTCTACTAAAGTCTTAGTATCATCTTCATTTAAGTCAATATCTAATTCTCCTAAACCTGATTTAAAATCTTCTACTCTAGTTTTTGCATATTCATCCATAAAACCTCGAACAATTTCAATGTCTTCTGGTCCTAATTTAAGGTATTTTCCAAAGACGTTTTCAAATCCGCCTAGATCACTAACAGATTTTTTAAGTTCGTCTGAAAGTAGCGCTGTGCTTTTATTTGTATCTTTTGTTAACGCTGTTAATCTAAATTCAAAATCACCACCACCGGCTTCACTAAGCAAGAAATAAGGCTTTTCTTCCAAATAAAACTTTACAATGTCACCTTCTCTTTTAACACTTCTTTTTTGACTGTCTGTACTCATAAAGTGAGTTAACGCAGCATTAATATCAGGATAAAACGTTTCACCTTTACTATCTGTCAATTCAAAAACGGGTGGGGTAAATATGTTAATATTAGCAAAACAATCGCTTTTGTTGTATTTCATGTAATCCTGTAATACAAATGATGAACCACTAAAACTTTTTGCGTTCATTTTAACAAAGTATTTATTTGCATCAGCTCTTTCGAAAATAATTCCTTCAACGTTTGTATTTGTAAACTTAGCAAGATTGCTAATCGAATTACTTAATACGCCGTTGTCAACTTTTGCCTTTGTCGACCATTTTTCCAGCATATTAACGAGTTCACCTGACTTAAGCCTTCTAGCGCTGTCAGACAGTATTTCGTTAGAAGCGTCTGTTGTTAATGCCAAGAAAGAAGCAATTGCTAAATATTTTCTTAAAAAGTCATTATAATCACCATCAGCAGGTTGTCCTAATGTTGTTGTTACCTCGTATTGATCATCGTCTGTTGTTTTGACTTCGTCATCTCCGCTACTTGCATCTGTCTGAGGGGTTGGACCACTGATTTGTGTTTTTATGTCCTCAAATTCAGACTTAGCTTTTGCAATAACTTCATCTTTATCAGCATCAGGCAGGAACTCCTCTAAATCTATTCTACTAGCAGTGTTAGGGTCAAAAGCAACAGTTGTTAATGCTGACTCAATTTCACTATCATTAATGCTGCCACTTTCTTTACTGTTATTCATTAAATCATTGATTAAATCAGCAGCCTCTTGTTGTTTATCATTGAGCTGATCTATAATGTCTTGTACTTCTGACTTTTGATCTCGTGTAGCGTTTTCATTAAAGTTTTTGTTGTGTTTAAAAGTAAACATTAACCGGGCATTATCTATGCTAATAGAATTTGCATAATCAGTCAGTTGTTTTAATATCTTATTAAACAAAGCTACTGTAAGATCTTGCGCTCCTATTTTAGAAAGCTCACCCTCTATTTTACTTTCTTCTCTTTCGACGCTTTCGAAAAGATCTTGTGCCGCTTTAATAATTAATGCCACTTTATCTTCTCCAGACTCGTCTTCTGAGTCGTCTTCTGGAAGCTCTTCTTGAGAAACTGAAGACATAAATCTGTCTAATTCATCTTTCAAGTCTTTAAGATCTTGTCTATCACTATCATCAACTTCAATACCGTTAAATGAATCTTTAAAGTCAGAAGAGAGTACATCGCGTAAGTCGTCAGTATTTAACAAAGGTTCATCACCCTCTATACTGTCTTTCAAATTTTTAGCTGAGTCTTGTATTTGACTTCTAAAATTACTTAAGACATCACTTAAACCTTTAACTTCATCTTGTACAGTTTCGTTATTTCGATATTGAACTCTTATTGCAGCTAATTTTACTGATAGTTCTCCAAATTGGGCAAGTGTATCTTTTAAGTCTTCTTTCGTTTCAGGATCTGAGTTAACTAATCTATTTAATTCTGATCTTACTCCAGACATAAACTCTGTATCATCATCACTCAGATTTTCTGCGCCTGCAGATTTTCCGGAGATATCATCTTTTAAGTTAGGTACTATTTGTGTAAGTTTCTTAAATATACGATCTTTCAAATTAAAAAAATTAATTTGATTACTAAACTTATCCATTATTGTATCTAAAACGTCTGCACCTTTAGTTGTTGTGGTAATTTGTTTCGCTTCATCTAACGCTTTAAAACGATTAAAGCCTTTGTCTTCTAAATATTGTAAACTTGAAGCATATATTTCCAGCAAAGACTCAGCTTGTCCTCTGTTCGGAACAAAATTTTGAATTAATTTAATATGTTTCGATTTACTTTTATTAAGTGATGTAAAAACTTTAGTAAAAGTTTCACCTCTTAAAGCCATCGTGGATTTTCTTCCGGAGCCTTTTCTTATTATACCGTCAAAAGCCAAAATATTAGTTACAGCATCAGCAGTACCACCAGGGTTCATAAGCTCACTCATATTTTCAACAGTTAAACCTTTAATTACAAGCTTTTGACCGTCTGTTGTAGTAGATTCATCTTCTGCTGCTTCTTCAAACAAAAAATCAAAGCCTTCTTTTAACGACATTTTACTGCTATTCATTAACATACCTCATTTAAATTTAAATTAGTTTTCATTCTATATATTCTATATATTAACGTATAATGTTAATTAATCTAAATCTTGTAAGATACAACTTTACGTATTTCTAACTTTTATCCCAGAACATTTCAATAAATTAATACCTGTCTTATCTCTATACTCTTCTTTATATACAACTTCTTTTATACCACTATTAATTACAGCCATAGCACAATTTTCACAAGGACTTAACGTTAAATACATGACTTTATCTTTTGGATTATTGAAATCTAACTTTAGTAACGCATTTATTTCAGCGTGCAGCAAACCACTACAACCAGGTACATCAGATTGAGGTACGTTTGACATTCCCTTGGCATTACCATTATACCCTAAAGAAAGTACCTGCGTATTATCTGACGTTACTATGATTGCTCCTACCTTAAATGTAGGGTGATGACTACGCTGCGCAATTGTTTCTGCCATCTTCATCCAGATTTTGTCCCAAGAAGGCCTATTTATATCTAACATTAAATTACTCCGAGGCTATATGTCTATTTTACTACTTGAAAATTATATCAAAACAATCTTAAAAGAAAATAAAGAATTTATAAAAGTTATTAATATATTTGATTTTGATATGACGTTGTTTAAATCAATGTCTGCACCTGATCATTGGAATACAACAGAATCAGGTTACTGGTGGAATTCTGAAGAATCTTTAAATCAAGCTTATTACGATGATAACTTAGACTCTTTATGGATTGAGAATACTATTAAAGCTGTAAAAAAATCAATGATTGATAGCAACTCATTAACAGTACTATGTACTGCAAGAAGTGATACTGATGCGATTGTTTATGTTACTAATGAGTTACTACGTCTAAAAGGATTGAAGTTTGACCAAAACTGTCTATAC
>Ga0233439_10002113_pt1 | contig 23102 bp, 17 predicted proteins | sample SI_123_September_6_FD_182713 | JGI IMG/M metagenome (GOLD analysis project Ga0233439, IMG submission 182713) | Seawater microbial communities from Saanich Inlet, British Columbia, Canada - SI_123_September2016_100_MG | ecosystem: Environmental > Aquatic > Marine > Inlet | place: Canada: British... | reverse complement strand
TATCAATCTCAATATCATTATCACTCTCAATCACAGTATCACTGTTATTAATAATGTTAATGTCATTTTTATCATTTTTTGAGTTATTAACATCCAGTTCAATAACTTTTTTTATAGCATATTTGTAATCACTAAAATTTTCAAACATTATTTTACCCATTTCGGCCGGACTAATAATATATTCTCGGAGGTTTCTGATAGTTTCTTCCTCTTCATTGTTTAAAGAAATGTCATAAAAATATTCAATCATTTCAATAATAGTTTGATTATCACATTTCTTAAAATCAGCTATAACATCTATTCGTCCAGGTCGAATAAGCGCGTGGTCTAATAGTTTCGGATGATTGCTTGTCAAAATGATAATCCGACCAGGTGTTTCCAAAATTCCGTCCAATAAATTAAGCAAAAATGCCAAATCGATTTTGTGAGTATCATCATCTTCTATAGAAGAATTGTTCAATTGGTTGGATAATGTCGGCATGTTATTGTTTGACGGCATGTTATTGTTTGACTGTGTGTTATTGTTTGATTGTCTATTTATGAATTGGTTTGAATTATTATCTGCCAATTTAGGTTTCTTTAAAGTTCTTTCCATAACCAACTCGCTTTGACAATCAATATCCTCCAGCACATAAATTCGATGTTCAAGTGGAATACAAAATTGTTCTGTTTTAGTAGTAGCAACATTTATAGTCGTAATGACCTCATTAAAAAATAAACTTTCCAATTGATTTTTAGTAATATCATTATTTAAATTAATATTTATAATGTGTCTATGTGTTTCATTCGCCAAACATTTAATAGTTGATGTTTTACCTGCTCCAGCTTGTCCAGACAAAAGAAGACCCAATGTATATGGAATTCCCTTCTTATCATACCATTTTTTATTTTTAATAAAAAACTCAACTCTGTTACGAATAACATTAATCTCTGGACCAAACAAATTTGTAAATTTTCGGTTGGTGTTAAACTTTTTCATACTAAACATACAATTATTCGGCAATTTAGAATAATCTTTTGTTCCATTCATTCGTTTAAAAGCTTCTATTGGTATTTGATTAAAATAATAAATATCACTTCCTAATTTATTTTGAATTTTAACTTTAAATTCATTAGTTATTTTGTCCAAAAACAATCTCAACTGACACATTGGTAATGTATATGAAAATAGATTTATAGTTTGTATTATATAACTTATTTTTTTCGCATCATCTACAACAGTAGAAGTTTCTATCAGATTAATAAATATTTCATCTGAAATTTCAATAATATCAGATTGATTTAAAATAAAATATGTATTAGTAAAACTAACGTGCTTAGTATTATTATTATTTGTAATAAAATCCATTAACGCTTGACCAATAATATTATCAGCATCATTAATGCTCAATTTTACAATAATAGACGAAGATTTTGTTTGAATTGTATTATTAATTTTATCAGAAAATGAATTTGCAAGTTTGCTTGCTTTTATTTTGTCTTTGTAATAGTTTACAATAAAAGCAATCCATACTGGAGCATTTTTACAAATAAATTCTATAAATTGAGTTATTAAAAATATATACAATAATCCATATAAACCGTCTGTTGCAGTAGAACCTCGTCCGTCTTCTCCAGAGTTTTTATTTCCATTCATTGAAGAAAACATCGTCATCGTCATCATTTGTGTTCGAAACATATCAATCATACTATTTCCATTATATTGCCCACTACCGGGATTAGGCGTATTAGCATTCATTTTATGATATATGTATATATGTATATATGTATGTAATAATTATATCTTTTAAATAAAATAATTGAATTTTATTATTAGTTTAAAAATATAACCATTTTTTTTCTTAAATTATTTTTTTTAAATCTAATACAATTATAGATTTTTACAATAAACATTTCCTTTAATTATCCACACAAAACATTTCCTTTAATTTCTCTAAATTATCTTTCGCATCTTGAATACCTAATTGATATAACATATTATTATTATCTATGTTATCATCTGGTAAGTAATCAAAAAGAGACCATTCTCTACTAAACATATTTAATTCAATATCAACTCTATGTAAATTAGAACATATATATGGAGTATCAGAAAACCACCCATCTCTCAATAATTTACCATCATATTCACAAGTCAGTGATGTATGTAAAACTGGTATTGTGGAACTGGAAGTAATCGCATTAGCGATATCAGAACCATCATTAAATTGATTAATAATATAATTTTTACCGGTTTGATAGCAAGATGTATTAATAAATAATCTATTTTCTAAACTATCTAATAGTATAATATCTTTTATTGAAGTAATATAATTATTCATACAATTATGATAATTATTCGTTAAATAAAAAGACTTATCCATAAATGATTTTCCAATACATTTAATAAAATTAGTTGCGCCATTTAAATAAGCATCATTAACTGATATCTTTGTTGCTAAAATAAATGCACAAAAAGAACCTATCGAAGTTCCAATTATAATTGATTTATCTAATTCGTTTTGAAATTCATCTTGTAAGACTTTACATATACCCATTAAGTATGGTGCTAATCCAGCAGCTCCAGATATATAAATTTCATATTGCCTAGTTTTACATATATAAGGTTCTATTCTAAAATAATCTAATTTATTAGTTCGTTCCAACATATATTTTTCAGTAATAGATTTTTCAGTAATAGATTTTTCAGTAATAGATTTTTCAGTAATAGATTTTTCAGTAATAGATTTTTTAGTAATAGATTTTTTAATATTATCATTATTAAAAAATAAATTTTTAAAGTATTCCATCTTTAATTAATAGTTAATTATATAATAAATTATCATTTTAACAATAAGTAAGAAATATTAAAAATTATTAAAAATTATTATACAGTTTCATTATTAGATGGACTATAATAACCAAATGAAAACAATGCTGCCGATAATCCAGCAGCAATAGGTAAAGTAATAACCCAACCAAAGAATATCTTCGCAAATGTTTTAAAACTAACATTTTTCCTACCATCTGATAAACTTGTTCCAATTATACTACCAGTTTGAACTTGTGTTGTAGATACTGGTATTTTCAAACGGGATGCTAAAACAACAGTTATACTTGAAGACAATTCCATAGCAAAACCTCGAGTAGGTGTAATACCCGCTAATTCATTACCAATTCTATCAATAATTTTTTTACCCCATAATGATAATCCTATTACAATACCAACGCCACCCATTGCTAAAATCCACAAAGGAACCTCAGATTTTTTTTGATAACCATTATCTTGATAAATTGTATAAATTGCTGTAAATGGAGCAATCGAATTAGCAACATCATTAGAACCGTGAGCAAAAGAAGACAAACAAGCCGTAAAAACTTGTAATGATGTATATAATTTTTCAATTGAATTATCATACATTTTCATATTTTTAAAAGTTTCCGTGTTACCATATTTCGCATTTGTCAATCTTAATTCTTGTTCGGTTGTTAATCCAAGTTCAGTATTAGAATCATTACATTCAATGTTCCTTTCTTGATTATCAGATGTAGTTTCATTGACATACGCAGCAATAATAATATCATTACTATTTCTATTATTACTATTTTCTTCAATAGTTAATCTTGGAATTATCTCAATTTCTTCGATATAATAATCTTCTTCTTCTTCTGTTTCTTCTGTTTCTGTTGCGTTTCCATCACCACGAATCGCAGCATCTATATCAGTAATGATTATTCTTCTATTTCTATTTCTAATTGTGCCGTTTAATGTTTCATAATCATGATCATCAACAATACTTTCTCCAATATGATTATCTTTAATTATCATAATATTATGATAATTAGGGTGTGTTCGTTCTAATTCATTACCATTATCATCATCAGTAATATTTTCTATATTATTATCATCTTTTGTTAAGTATTTCATTAATTTATCATATAAAATAAAATGAACGATTACATAAGATAACAAAGAAGTTACTGCTGCTACTCCAAATGTAATACCCAAAGCAACTCCTAAATCTGTGTCATCTAATTCTAATTGTGGCGTTCCTTTATAAATAATAAAAAATATATTTGCTCCAATAGTAATCCCAAACATAATAGGAAATATTCTAAATGCTTTCTTAACTGGATTTTTCCTTTCAAATGCTCCATATTTATTAATACTAAATATCAGGAATCCTAATATTCCACCCATTATTGGAGCGATAAACCACGATACCATAATTTTATAAATTTCGTCCCATTTAATAATATCTGTATTACCTTCTTTAATCGCAACAACTGCTCCAAAACCCACAACTGCTGCTACAGTGCTATGCGTTGTGCTTACAGGAGCTTTAAAATATGTTGCTACTGCTAACCAAACTGCAGTTGAAAAAGATGCACATAACATACCAAACATTAATACATCAGGTTCAAAAGCGTCATTATCTAACATACCTTTCCTAATTGTATCAGTTACCCTTGAACCTAAGAAAAATGCTCCACTAAACTCAAATATACTTGCTATAATAACTGCTTGCCTAAGTGTTAATGTTTTTGCTCCAACACTTGTTGCGAAAGAATTTGCTACATCATTTGCTCCAATCCCGCAAGATGTTGCGAACATAGTAATTCCTCCAACAATTACTATCCATAACATTCCAGATGTTGGGTCTTCGTCTGCCATTATGATAAATTATATAATCGTTAAATTATTATTTAATAAAATTACCTTTTAAAAAAATAAATTCAATTATTATTACTTTAAAAACAAAACATAAAAAATTCTTATATTACTTATTTTACTAATTTTAATATAAATCTAATAAAATAATAAAATAATAAATCTAATAAATCTAATAAATATGACACAATATACTAAGAAAAATAAACATACTAAGAAAAATAAATATACTAAGAAAAATAAACATACTAAGAAAAATAAATATACTAAGAAAGGGGGTGGTTTAATAAGTTTTATAAAAAGAAAGTTATCAAAAAAAAATAAATCTAAATCTAAATATGAAACCCAATCTAAAACCCAATCTAAAAATCAATCTAAAACTACTAAAAAAGTCGGATTTTTCAGAAGACTTTTCAGAAGAAAAAAGAAACAGTAAAATATAAAAATATAAAAAAATAAAAATAACAACAACCATCATTCATAACCAATTATATTCTAATTCAATTCCTTCACTGGTTTCGGTATAACCATTAATTGCTAACTTAGATGGAGAACTATGAACACTTTTATGACATTTTTTACATAAACCGACTAAATTGAATTTACTATCTTTATGCCATTGTTCAATCATTCCATCATTATTTGCAGAACATTGAAATTTAATATGATGTGTATCAACCGCCAGATTTATTTGACAAACTTCACAATTACCTAAAAATTTTTGATTATTATATTTAGACTTTTTACCAACTAACTTTTCCTTTTCATCTGATAATTCATCTCTAATAGTTTGTGCTAAATTAGTAAATTCATCATCCATATCCATTGCTCTACAAACTACAATACCATAAGATGATGGACCACTTCCATCAAGAAGTTTTCTTTGATAAGTAATTTTATCATTTGTTTTATCATACAAAACAGACATATGTTTCAATGAAACATTATTAAGTGAAGAAATATGATGATTATTTGCTAAATGATGTAAATGAGTAGCAAATATAAAATTACAATTCCTCTTAGATAATTGATTAACACCTGCTGCCACTAAAGCAGTCGCATCTGTAGTTTCAGTTCCGTGACAAAGTTCATCTCCTAAAACAATACTATTTTTATCAGCATATTTTAATATTACTTTCAATTCAGACATTTCTACTTGAAATGAACTCATACCAGCATAAATATTATCATTATTCAAAATACGAGTAAATAAATATTTAAAGGGACTATATGTAAATGTTTTAGCAGCAACAAACATTCCTGCTTGTGCCATAATAATATTAACACCCAATGATTTCATAAAATTAGACTTACCACTCGCATTTATACCATATAATAATACTCCATTTGTCTCTTTACCTAATTGAATATCATTACCAATATATGGAATATCTTTATTAATATATTCTACTAAAGGATGTCTAATCTCTTTAACATTAATATAACTACTTTCTTGTAAATCTATTGTTGGACAAATATACCCGTTTTGAATAGCAGTTTTACTACAAGAATAATTATAATCTATTTCTCCAACATAGTCTGATAATTCCAACATCAATTTATAATATTTAGAAATAGTCTGATTACACCATTCCATAAATTTTTCTTCTATTAATTTCCTCATACGATTCGTATAATTAATCATATTACCACCACTACGACTAATACATTCTAATACTAATTGAACTTTTCCACGACTCATAACCGAAAAATTAAAATCGGATTTCTTTAAACTATAATTTCCAATCTTAATATCAGTAAATCCCTTATCATTTATATATTCCTTTAATAACTTTTCCTTTGTGGGTGATAAATAAATATAATGTCCGTTATTTTTGTTTTGACCTTTTCCAACCGTAATTTTTCCTTTATCCTTTTTCTCTTCAATCACTGATGAAATTACTTCACGAGCTTCATCAATAATATTTTTTTCAGTAAATATAGTCTTTTGTAATTCATTTATATCAGTATCGTAATCATTATTAAATGGATTATCTTCCAATTTACGAATAGATGTATCACATTTATTCAAATCAAATGCTTTCGTAATAGAACTCAATAATTCTTCTAATTGAATTATCAATTTATTATCATTTCCATTAATTTTTTCTAAAAATGCCAGTAATGATTTTAATTTATTATGTTTTTTAGAATTGATGATATTTGAACGCAAATATTTAAATAAGTTTAATGATGTTAAGAATGTAGTATGTATTGAAGGAATATGTTGTATTTTAATTCTTCCACAATTGAATTGACGACAAATAACCTTTATATCACCTATATTACGAAGAAAATTATTAATTTTAAATGATGTTTCACTATCTTTCTTATTAAAATTAATAAAATCTCCTATCAATTGATATCTTTCATTTAATATTTTGTGATTTGAGATTGGATTCATTAATCTTTCTCTAATTAGTCTCTTCCCCATATGTGTTTTTGTATTATCTAATATATCCAACATTGATGCGCATTTTTGTCTATAATTTGTTCTTTTTTGGATAGAAACTATATTCAATTGCTCAATTGAGTTATTAGCAAGTATTAAATTATCATTTAAATTATACATCATATCAGGTAGTTGTATTTTTGAAAGAATCAATGGATTTCGTTCAATAATATATTTTAACATTAACGCCAGAGATACACGACAACTTGGTAAATCACCTACCCCAATTGTTTCATATATGTTTCTATCTTTCTTTCCATTTCCATTTCCATTTCCATTTCCTTTTCCATATATTTTATTAAATATGTGTTCTTGTTTATTGTTTGCCTTGTTTGAATATTCTTTTGGAATATCATCTAATATAATATGATGTCTTCTATTATCTAAATGAAACAATTTAACTAATTCATCTTCTGTAAGATCACATTTAGAAGTATAAATTACTACTTCACTTGGATTTTTAATAGTAATTATTTTAAGAATCTCGTCATAAATAACAGCATCACTTGAAGCTTCTTTAGAAGGATATTGAATAATACCACTTTCTCCGGTAAGACAATCCAGATGTGATATCCCTGCATATAGTTTTCTAAGTCTTGGCGTTTTAATATCAGATAATGATTCTAAATAGATTACCATTAATGCGTTGTTTGATTGAGTAGAATAAATATTCGTTCCCGGAGATATAATATTCTCTAAATATCTTGTCACATTCTTATCATCTCCTTGTTGGGTAATCATAACAACAGTCCATTCCCAACCTTCTACCGCCATATTAAGAAAGAGTTCAATCCTTTCTACTGGAACTCCTCCCATAACAACTTTAATACTTTCATCATCAAATACTTTTGTTTTTTTGTAATTATATTTAATATTTAAATCATTACATACTTCCCAGATATTACCTCTGGTTTTACCATCATTATATTCTAATCCATAAACTTCATAGAAATCACCAACTTGCATAAACACTGTTAAGTGTTCATTGTTTAATGATTTTTGATATTTTTCTAATTGTTCTATGTATTGTTCTACAATTTTATCATATTTTGTTTCAATTGGTGTATTTATTCGATCCATTTTGATTTATTTTTGATTTATTTTTGAATGATTCAATGTTTGAATTATGTAAATTATTTATCTATTTAAATCTTATATTATAAATTTCGTTTTCATTAATTTTAATAATATTTTCATTCGTTTTAAAATTATACTTAAAAATTTATAAAAACGAAATTTATAAAAACGAATGAAAATATTATTAAAATTTATTAAAATAAAATAATATTTGTTCGTTTATTTTAATTTTTAAGACTAAATAAAATATCATTATAATATAAACTGTATTTTTAAAAAGTAAATAAATAATTTAAAATGAATATTAGTAATGGATGTGGATCGTGCGAGTCATTTGGAGTTGAACAATTTTCTTCAATGAATCAGATGAATCAAACCGACCAAACCAGTCAGAATTTAGCAAATATGGTATCATCTGCTAATGGTCAGACTTACGCAACTAATGCCGTCAATAATGCGATGGCCAACGCTGGAATTGTTTCTAACGGTAATACAATGATGAACGCTACAAATAATCAGTCAAATAATCAGAACGTACAACCTCAGCAACCTGCTAAACCTCCTGTCAGAACTGTGGTTGAATATAAACCCGTTGTTAAAGTAGAAAGTAATAAAAATATGTCAGTCAGAGCAAATAATCTGCTTATGCTTGGTCTTGTTGTGATTGCTGCTCTTGCTTGGAATGAAATGGTAAAATATTACATCAACCAAGCAATTAAACTTAATGATGGTTCCCCAACATATTATATTGGATATGCCGGTGTTGCTGTTTTATTAGCAGTTGCAGTTTATAACTTTGCTAATTAAAACACTTATAATATAGAATTAACACTTTTATGAGAATATATTAAAGCTTCAATGTAATTATCAATATTACAATTATTGTTTAAAAAATAATAAATGAAAGCACCAGCAAAACAATCACCTGCTCCTAATACATTACATTTTTCTTTGAAATATATATTTTCTTTTTCTAAATCTTTTTCAGTTATTGTAATATTATTAATTTTAGGAAAATAAATATTACTACCTGTAGGATGATGTGTAATTATAAATCCAGATATATTATTTAGATATAATTCTTTATTAAATATAAATTCATCCTCTGAAATAAATAGAAAATCAATATATTTTAAATATTCAATATTAATCGTTGAATTTTCAGAACTCGAACAAGTATCTGCTGATAAATATGTAGATTTTTCTTTTATTTTAATTATTTTATCTATATCTAAATTTTCTATATCATTTAAATACATTATATGAGATATTTTAGATTTTACAATATTATAGTCAATCATTTTTAGATTCAAATTAGATTTACTAAATCTTTTATTATTTTCTAAAAGTATTACAGATTCGCCATATGTCATTGGAATAAAATCAATTAAATAATTATTTTTGTTAATTTTTTTAAAATGAAACCAAGAATTAATAATACCTCCAATACTTGTTTGTTTTGTTGATAAATTATCTATATCAATAATTATATCTTTTGTTAAATTACCATATATAACTAAATCCATTGTAATATTCTAAATATAATGAATATCAAAAATATTATAAATATTATAAATATAATTAATAAAACGCCTTAAATTTTATTATTTTTTAATCAATCTTTAATCAATCTTTAATCAATCTTTAATCAATCTTTAATCAATCTTTCTTTAATCAATCTTTCTTTAATCAATCTTTCTTTAATCAATCTTTAATCAATCTTTAATCAAAATATATTATACAATATAAGTAGTAGGATAGAAGTTAAAAGTAATAAAACATTCATTATGGATAGTAATGATGTAGAGAGAATATTTAGAGAAGAAGTCAAAGAATATTTAAATAAAGAAATGGTTAATTACAAAATTGGAAACTCTTTATTAATTATACCTAAACATACAGATGAAATACAAGAATTAATTAATAAAGTATTATCAAAAAATGAAATTGAAAAATACAATATTAAATCATATGATATATATCAATCATTTAAAAAAGAAAATGAAGTTAAAGACAAAGTTAAAGATGAAATATTACATATTTCTATTGAAAATATAAGCAAAAATAATTTATCTAATAATTTATCTAATAGTTTAGATGATTTTATACTAAATTTTTCAAATTATGAAAATAACACCAGTCATAACACCAGTCATAACACCAGTCATAACACCAGTCATAACACCAGCAGAAGAAGTAGTAGTAATATGACTAATAATGAAGAAGATATTAAACTAATAATAAGTCAGGAAGATATAAATAATTTAGAATTTGATGATTTAAATTCTAGAGTGATAACTAATTCTCCTAATATATTTGATATAGAAAATAATAATAAAAATTCAAATAATAAAAATTCAAATAATTTAATACATAAATCAACAAATAATAAAATTTATAAAGAATATAGAACAGATTTAAAGGATGTTAAAAAATTATTATTTCAATATTTAACTATATTATCTAAAATATTAACTTGTAAAAAAAATACATTATGTTGGACACATCACAATTTTATGAAAACATTAAATTCTCAAATTAAAACACCATTAAATAGCATTGCGGTTGGAATACAAATTTTAGATGAATCTTTAAAAGATGACTATTTTCAAAATATTATTAGTTTTTTAATACAATCTTGTGTAGAATTATCAACTTATATTAATGATATTATTGATTATTATCAATTAAGTCAAGATAAAATTATTATTATATATGAAAATTTCGATATTCGTCAAAATTTGGAAAAAATAGAAAATTTATTTAAAATGCAATTTGAAGAAAAAAATATAGATTTTCAATGTAATGTTAGTTCAACAATACCGCAGTATATTAAAACAGATGGAAAAAGATTATGTCAAATATTAATTAACCTCTTAAAAAATAGTATTACACATACAGAAAAAGGAAGAATTACTATAGATATTCAATATCATAATGCTGATAATAAATTATTTATAACTGTTATGGATACTGGAGTAAGTATTCCAGAAAATGAAAAGGTCAATGTTTTCAAACCATTTTATAAAATAGATAATATAGATAATAAAGATAATAAAGATAATAAAGATAATAAAGATGAATCAGAAGGTTTAGGTTTAGGTCTTTCAATATCAAAAGATATAGTTAAAAAATTAGGTGGTAATATATATTTTATTGATGATAAATATATAGATTATAAAGGAGTTGCTATTCAGTTTTATATATTAATAGAATCTGAAAATGAATTATAAAATGAATTATAAATATTATTTATTAGAGTCTGACCTTTCCATTTGATATTCTAATTGCCCTTTTCTCGATTCGTGTTTCTTTTTATCAACTTTTTTTAATAATTTTGTTCTAATTTGACTCATATTTATATTACTATGTAAGTAATAATCTACATCTTCATCTTCGGTCTCGTTTTTCGGTTTTTCTTCTATATTTATATCATCATCATAATAATATTCTTCTTCATTTTCATTTATAGATGGAGATAAACTACTTAAAATTCTATTATTTTTATCTTGCGAAGTTTCAATATTTAATTGAGGAATATTATCCCTTTCATTTCCTACTATATCATTTAAATTATTTAAATCATTTAATGATATGTTATCAATTTCAAATTTATTATTATTATAGTCATTATCGTTATTATAGTTATTATAGTTATTATAGTTATTATCGTCATTAGAACTTGAGTCTGTTGTTTCACTATTAGAACTATTAGTTCCATTAGTAGTCTTTAAATTACTATCATCATTATCATCATTATCATCATTATCATTATTTGTATTATGTATTTTATTTTCTTCACTAAAATCTACGGATTCTACATTGATATTTGGGTTTCCTTTATTATTCTTATTATTATTTCTTTTAGATCGTCTGCGATTTTTTCTAAATTCATCAGAAAAATACATTTTTGTATTTGAATTATTATTTGAATTATTATTTGAATTATTATTTGAATTATTATCTGAATTATTATCTGAATTTAGTTGTCTAACATATTCTTGTCTTGATATGTCTTGTTTTTCAATTGTTTGTCTTCGTGGCATAAATTCAACCTGTCTAGGAGGACTTTTTAAATTAGATACCATTGGTGTTTGTAAAGGACTTTTATGTCTAACTGAACCTACACTTTTGCGTTTTAAATGCATACTACATCTTTTTGGCAAATTATGATTTCCTGATAATTCTTGATTATTTAGTTCATTATCTATATTATGTTCATTAGGTTTATTATCTTCGTTTCCAGGTAATAAACCATCTTTTTCTAATATATCTAATTTTGTAATATATCCTTGAAAGAAATCGGTCCCATATAAATTAATAACATCACCCTTTTTCATACTTGTTTTCAACTTATCCCACGTTTTACTTGATATAGATGGACCATTTCTAACAATATCATTTTTACTATTTTTAATTTTCCTTAAAAATAATTTGCCATCTATTCTGTCTATAGTATCTTGGGTTAATTGTTCTTCTATTTCATTAACAATAGATTGGTATGAAATACCACTACTTGCGTTTCTATGAATTTGTTTTTCTATATCTAAAAATTCTCGAGTTGATTGTAAAAATGTTCCAATAATTAACATAAATCCAAAACAAATAGAAATAATTCTTTCATCGTCTCCACCAGTTCCAGCAGTTGAAAATAAAGCAGTTCCTGTAATAGCAGTAATTAAAATAGATGGTAGTGCGAATAATCTGTTTAATCTACGATAATAAGATGAATTTTTATTATGTAACCAAACATATAAACGACATTCTTCTTGCCAATATTTAAGCAATTTTTCCTTTTTAGTGCTCCAACCATTATTTTTTTTATTTCTTGATGGACTGCCAATATCATTTATATTTCTTGATGGACTTAGGATATCTTTATGATTATCCATAATTAGTAAGTATTTTTAAATATTTTTAAATATTTTTAAATTATTAATACAAAAACTAAAAATCTTAAATCTAAAAATTTCTAAAAATTTCTAAAAATTTCTAAAAAAAAAATTTAATAATCCCAAGATATAGGATGATCATATTTACAAGAATAATAACTACTTGATAATCTATATGCGATAATATCAAATAATAATCCAATAACACCAATCCATGCCATTATAAATGATATTTCATTTCCAGAATATCCACCAAATTTATTTAAAAATAATACATCTAATAATCTAACATTACCAGTAAGTTTTGTTGTATTAGATGCTAAATAAAATTGAAGGAATATAATGGTATCAAATATTAATATCAAAGAATAAATAATAACCCTTTTATTTTTTGACCAAAGATAACCTGGTGGTGGATTTAAACTTGAACTCTCTTTTTCTCCATCTTTTCCGTATGTTTTACTACTAACTGTAATTTGGGTTATAATTGTGTATCCAATTATAATAAATGGAATAAACCAATATTCTGGTAAGGCAATTGTGAATGGAATTGTAAGCCATAAACCAATAAATGTTAAACAATCCATTGTGTAAGTTCCCATTCCTGCTAAATATCCGAACCATTTACAAGGTATTCCAAAACAATCTACTTTACATAATCTAATTGGGTCTTGAACGAATGCTACGAAATTTAGAATTAGAACTATTAAAAACAAGACCCATCTTAATGTATTATTCAAAAGAACACTTTCTATATTTTTCCAAATATTATTCATTTTTATAATTATATTAGATATTTACTATATTTTAAAAATCTATTGTATAATAGTAATAACATAAGAAAAGCAGAAAAGCAGAAAAGCAGAAAAGCAGAAAATTCAATTAGAAAGTAATTTAAAATGGAAACTATAAAGAAAAGCAATTTTTCAATTGGAATATTATTTTTTAGTGTAATAATTGGGGTTATTGTTTTAACTGTAGTATTTAATAAAATATATGAAAATGGTATGGATGAAACAACTAATGCGATTATTGGAATATTATTATCTATAATATTTGTTTATTTAGTTTATACTGTATCAAGTGAAAATATGGATATAATGGGACATTTAGTTAATAAAGGAATGGGTCTTTATGTTTTAATAATATTATTTATCTTCTTCGCATTTAGCAGTGGTTAATATCAATATATCCACAGAAGATAACTGCATAAAACATATGAATATTGTCTTTAGATAATTTGGTTGTTAATTTTTTAAATATATTTTCATTCTTCAATTTACTTCTTTTATCACGAAATTTAACAGAATCAATATCATATTCTGGAAAAATATTATGTAATGTCATTGAAAATGGAACTACATTTATATTACTTTTATTACTTTTATTATTTTTATTACTTTTATTATTTTTATCATCTTTCACTTCCCATATTGTTTTTGTTTTATTATAATATTTATAATCATGAAAAATACTATATATGGTTATATCTTTTTTATCTGTTTCATCTTTCTTATCATCTTTCTTTTTATCTGTTTTATCTTTCTTATCATCTTTCTTATCATCTTTCTTATCATCTTTCTTTTCATCTACATCTGTTTTATCTACATCTGTTTTATCTTTCTTATCATCTTTCTTTTTATCTGTTTTATCTTTCTTTTTATCTTTATTTTTTAATTTAATATGTGAATCTTGTTTCAAATGTATGATATCATCGGATAATTTAATATCTAAATCCATCATTGGAATTGGAATATATTTATTTTTAATATTTTTAATATTTTTAATAGAATTCACTTTATTATTACCATCAAATTCTAATACACGATTTAATTTTGTATTAAATTTTACAACTTTCTTTGTTTCTTTATTAATTAAATTTTGATATGAATATTGTTGTTGGTTTATTTGATTTCTATTTTGATTTCTTTCTAACTCAATCTTATCTAATCTTTTTTGTTCTTCTCGTAATTTGCGTATGTATAATTTTTCCTTTTCTATGTCTTTTAATAATTGAGCTTCTTGTTTTTGTTTTTGAAGTTCTAATATTTTTTTCTTTTTTTCATTAATTTTTGCTATTTCTATTTGTCTCATTTTTCTTAACATTTGTTTTTTATATTCTAATTCTGGATTTATAATTCTTGCTTCTCTTTTGATTGTTTTTTTAACTGGTCTATTAATAACTATATTTTTCTGATTAGGAGACCGAACTTGAACTAACTTTTTTTGACCATTATTATTTACATATACATATTGGGGTCGATTTTGTGGTTGTTGTTGTTGTGGTCGCTGGTGTTGTTGTTGTGGTCGTTGTTGTTGTGGTCGTTGTTGTTGTTGTTGTTGTTGTTGTGGTCGTTGTTGTTGGTGTTGGTGTTGGTGTTGGTGTTGTTGGTAGTGTTGTGGTGGTCGTTGTTGTTGTTGTTGTCTAAATAGTCTATCTGCTTGAATTTTATTATCTTGATTTATTTGATAATTTATCTTACGATTATTAGTATTGTTAGTATTATTAGTATTGTTAGGTTGGTTTAGAATAATATTCGCTTTATCATTCAATAAATTTAAACCTTTTAAATCTCCCTTCAATTTAATTTGTTTTATTTCAGGTTCTTTTTTTGGAGTATTTATAAATTTTGGTTTAATCCCACCATTAATATTACGATTTACATTACGATTTACATTACGATTTACATTAAGATTTACATTATGATTTACATTACGATTTACATTAGGATTTACATTAGGATTTACATTAGGATTTACATTATGACTATTAATAATTGGTCTAAAATTAGGAGGTTTCACATTTATTTTATTATTTAAGGGTTGCTTATTTATTTTTCGGGTATCTGTTAATAAATTATTTAATTTAATATTATTATTATTATGATTATTATTATTATTATTATTATTATTATGATTATTATTATTAGTAATTACAATTGGTTTTTTTACAACTTCTTTTTTAAGAGATTTTTTTTCTTTTATATTATTATTTTTTTTTTTCACTAATTTAATATCATTTAATGATATACTTGGTGTAAGATTATTACTCATTATTTTCAAAATTTAATTTTAATTAAAATAATTAAAATAATTAAAATATTATTTAATTAAAATTGATTAAGGTATTATTTAAAGATTATAAGTATTATAGAAAGTATTATAAAAAAATAAACATAATTATGTCTAATCCAGAAAAGAAAGAGAAAAAGAATAAATATTATTATGCTGTTAAATGTGGATTTAAACCTGGTATTTATACAAAATGGGACGAATGTAAAGAACAAGTAAATGGGTTTCCAAAACCAGTATATAAAAAGTTTGATACAGAAGAAGATGCTAAAATATTCATTAATCCAGAATGTTCTTATTTAGTATCTGAAACAACAAAATCCGAATTAATAGATGGTGTAGAATTTTCTGAATATGTTTTAGATAAATATATTAGCACTCCTGAAACTTGGAATAAGTATAACAATAAATTATATATATTTACAGACGGAAGTGATGTAGGTAATGGAAATACCAGAATTGGTATATATTTTGGGAAAAGAGCAGTTAATATCAGTCAAGATATCCCGAATTCAACAAATAATAGATGTGAATTAACTGCTATTAAATATGCTATAGAAATTATGATTAAATTTAGGAAAGAGATTAGAGGTTCTCTTGTTAGTGATGTTATAATTGTGTCTGATTCTGAATATTGTGTTAAAGCTTTAACAGATTGGATGTATAAATGGAAAAATAATAAATGGCAAACATCAACTGGAAAACCAGTTTTAAATTCAGATATTATTAAAGAAATATCATTTTTAAAAGTTAAAATGTTAGTTCATAAAATAAATTTCAATTTAGAACATACTAATAGTCATAGAGCACCTCCATTAAATGATAAATATAAATTATTCTTATGGAAAGGAAATCAAATAGCAGACTATTTAGCAAAAGGTATAAAATAAGAATAAGAATGAGAATTATAACTAATTTTGAAACCATTTATTAACAACAATACACGGTCCAACAAGTACTTGTTTATCATTAATATATTTTGCTTTTTCCAAAAGTCTGGTCCCTAATTTATTATAAAATGGTATTTCTTCTCCATCATCAGGGTTATTATTTTTATCCAACTTTACAATTTGGTATGATAGATAGATTATAGCAGGACTTTCTAACGCCCAGTGTTTATATAATTTTTTAGATTTACCCCCCAAATATTTAATTATCATTTTATTATGTTTTCCTGATGATTCTTCAATTCTATTGTTATCTAAATAATTAAAAAATATATCATTCTCAATAGTATGTCTAGTAGAATTTACTTTTTTTCTAATATAAATATCAGTATTATAAGTGAAAGCAATATATTCAAATAATTCCGCATTTGTAATATCAATTGTATCTTCTCGATTATCTTTATAAATCGCATCTTTCTCATCTGCTATAACACGTGCTTTTTCTAATGCGTTTGATGTATTAGTTTCATTTTCAATTCCAAGAGTATCATTATTAAGTAATAAATCCCAATCTATTCTTTCATATAAAACAGATGTATCACCATCACTTAATTTAAAAGCATCTAATGTTGCTTGGTATAAATCCCCTTTCCATTTGTCCATTAAAGTTTTCCCATCTTGATTATTGATTTCAATTTGTTTTTGGAGATTTTGGACGTCCTTTTCTGTTGCTGAATATTCTTCTTCTTTTTGCATATTGTATTATTGTATTATAAAATTATTAATTGTATTATAAAATAATTTCTATATATGATAAATATACTTTAATAGATAGATAACAATAAAAAAAAATTTATCAAACTTAAAGATTTATTATTAATTAATTAATAATTTATAAAACAAATTTTAAAAATATAGATTAAAAATATAGATTAAAAATGGACGAATCAATTGATAATACAATTTCAACTATAATAGGAAATTACACTTCTATTAAAGATGATATCACTCGTCAATTAAACGGTTATCAAGAAGAAATTAATAAGTTAGTATCTTTTCAGGAAGTTATAAACAAATTAACTTCTGACAATAATGATTTAAAAGTAGGAATGGAATTAAAAGATAAAGAAATATCTAAATTAAAAGAACAAATTGGTGATAAAATAAATTTTAATAATGTGTCTATGTTAAAAAGACAAGATAGAGAAATATATGAACTTAAAAACAAAGTAAGTTATCTTGAAAAACAAGTTTCTTTTTATAAATTACAACAAGATAATAGTTCCAACCGAACAAATAGTCCTGAAATTACTCTTACTAAAAGTCAGATAGAAGATAAAAATGAATTTATAATGAAAGTATTAACAACAAATAATTTTGAAGATTCCAATATTCGGAATGATGATAAACAATCTGTAATTTCTATAAGTGATGATGTTAATAAATATGAAGATGAGAAAGAAGAAATAATTATTAAAAAGAAACCAAAAAAGCAAAAAGTAGATAAAAAAGGAAAAGTAGAGAAAAAGGAAAAAGTAGAGAAAAAGCAAAAAGTAGATAAAAAAAAGTTGAATAATAATAAATTAACAAAAGATGAAGAAGAAGAATTGGAAATGTTTGAAGAAGATGATAAAGATTATTATATTCATAATTCAACAAATAGAGTATTTGAAATATTAGAAAATGATGAAGTAGGTAAATTAATTGGAATTATTGAAAAAGATAAATTAGTAAAAATTAATTAATTTATTTTCTATTATTATTATTATTTATATAACTCTTAATACTATTAATCTGTCTTTGTCTGTGAGCATTTGAATTTATATTATTGTTATTCCTATTATTGGTGTTATTGTTGGTGTTATTGTTGGTGTTATTGTTGGTGTTATTACTTGCGATTTTATTAATATTATTAATATTATTTTTATTATTAATATTATTTTTATTATTAATATTATTAATATTATTTTTATTATTAATATTATTTTTATTATTTATAAGATTATTATTTAATTTTGTTGTTTCTTTTCTATTTTTAATAAATTTATAGACTATAACTATTAATAGTCCTACAACTAAAGTAATCATAGTAATCATTATACCAAACTCTAATTTTGACATTCCTGCGATTTTATCATCAGGTTCTTCTTTGGGTTCTTCTTTGGGTTTATCTTCATTAATATGTAAAGCAGTTAATGATTTATCTGAATTAATATGATATACAATATGATTATCAGAAAAAGCGTATTTATCAGATACTGTTGTTTTATTATTTAATTTTGGATAATTGTGTTTTTTTACGATTGATGACATAATATCAGGTATTTTTCTAAATATTATATTATCTGTATTTAAATTATCTTCGTTAAATTCATTATTTTTGTAATCAGTATCATATATTTGTTCATCAACTTCTAAATCAAATTCTAAATCAACTTCTAAATCACCTTCTTCTAAAACAACTTCTAAATCAACTTCTAAATCACCTTCTAATGTATCACCAAATTCCTCAACATTTTTATGAATTGCCATTAATTCATTTTTCATATTAGGAGAAATCTTTTCTCTAACATCAATTGGTAATGCAGACATAATTCTACTAATTGCTACATTCATTTTATCATTTACTTTCACTTCTCCAGTTTCACTTAATAAAACTTTAATTAAAGTTCTTTTAGATAATTCGGCGTGTTGAATAGTAGGATTTTCTAATCCAACTAATAATAAAAGATTCATATTATTTGTTTCTCCATTTTTATGTCTTAAAATGTGTGCTGCGATTTCTTTAATTATATTTCCATAATCTTTAACATTACGAAAATGATTTGAAATACTTTTATGGAACATAACTAATTTTTCTAAATCATCTTCGTCTGATGTAACTAAACATTTGGGAACAATATCTTCTATTCTTTTATTTTTTGTATATTCTGCCATATTTAATTTTTACTTTATAATATCACTTTTATAATATCACTTTTATAATATCACTTTTATAATATCACTTTTATAATATCACTTTTATAATATCACTTTTATTATAAACTTATTTATTATAAGGAAATAATATAATTAAAAAAGAAAAAAATTAAAATGTAAAATGAAAAATGAAATATTATTATTCATATTCATGAGAACAAACAGGGCATTTTTTATTTTCTTTAAACCAAGATTGCGAACATTCTGAACAATATGAATGATCGCATTCATTTAATTTTAAAAATTCAGACTTTTCAAATCTACAAATTATACATTCAACTAATTTATCAGAATCATAAGTTATTGTTTTTCCAATTTTATTAATATCTTTTACTCCAATTTTAACATCTCCAATTCTTGATGTTAAGTCTCTTAAATATTGATAAGTATTATTACTATCATCATAATGATTTCTAGGTAATAAATCTACTAAATTATTAAAACCACTAAAACTACTTCTTGTAAAAATTGGTTCAATTGGTTCAATTGGTGTATTCGTTATATTATTGCTATTAGAATTGCTAATAAATTCATTTACAATACTATTTCTTTGAAGACGATGTCTGGAATTATCCATTAATTCTTGTAATATATTTTCATATTGATGGTCTCCGTGTGAATGAATAATAGAGGGCATTACGTGAGAACGCCCTTCAAAATATCCACCGGTAATTACACTATCAACTGATGAAGAACTGTTTGTTGAATCATTATCATCATCAGTTTCATTATTTTCACTTTGATTATTATTATTATTATTATTTATTATTGAAGAATTACTTATTTCAGGTAATATATTTAAATTAACTCTATTATCATTTGGAATATATCTATTAATACTGTTCTGAATAGTTCTATTCATATTATTATTCATTTCTCTAAAATTATTATTAATATCCTGAATATCTTGAATAATATTGAATAATCTTGAAGGGGATGTATCATCTCGATCACACCTGGTATTTAAATGTTTTTGAAATTGATTAAATTGAATAAATTCTCCACATTCTTCGCAAGGAATAAGATCTATATTATCATTATAATTTTGGTTTTTTGAGTTTTGATTTTTTGAGTTTTGATTGGGTGTTTCAATATTATCAGTATTATTTGATTCTGTTATATGGTACATTTATTTTTTTATTTTTATTTTTATTTTTTATATTTTTACCAAGAAATATATCAAAATGATAATATTATATTCTTAAAAATACTTAAAGTATCTATTATATTGATAATATATAAAAATTTGAAGTCTAAAAAATGTATTAATCATTACCAAATATAATTGTTGTATCTAATATATTATTAAAATCTGGGTCACTATTAACCCTATGATAAACTTTACCATTCCTATTATGAATTGTATTTATATTTTCTGTATTTTTATTATTTTCCTCAAATACTGACCAATTAAAATTATTATCATCTCCAATAAAACTATCTAATGCTTGTTGATACCATAAACTTGCACTATTCCAAGATTCATTATTTATTCTAAATTCTGATAATGAAGAAAATGTATGTGGGTCTCTGCTTAATATTTGAAAATTTGTAAATATACTTTTTTTAGCAACATATCCTAAAATACAATGGTCGTCTAATATTTCAGTTAAATTGATATTGTTTATCTCTTTACTCCATCTCCAAATATGTAATGGTGATAAAATTAAATTCCATATCTCTAAGAAAATAAATGAAACTTTATACTGATACAATGAAGATAATAAACTAATTGAATGACTTCGGTTTTCATATTCAAACCATTTCGGGTTAATACTTGATATATATTCCTTCAACGCATTAAATAATTTTTCTTCTTTTTCCCGATGTAAAGTTTCATTAGGTTTAGTTGCTTTCCTACAAACTAATATAAAAGCGCCAATTACACCAAGAAACCACAACACATTTTTATTACCTGCTACTAAACAATCTGTCAGTATATTATCATTTATTAAAGACATAACAAGTAGAAGTATAAAAAACGAACCTAATATAAAATTAATAAATCTAACTATTATACTTGTTGTTGCGTAATGTTCTCTACTATCAAGTATTTTTGTTAGAATATTACTAATATTTTTTTTCCGATTTGTATATTGATGTGGTAATTCATTGTAATATCTAAGTCTCCATTTTGCTTTAATAGTCCATTGTCTTTCTGTAATTAATTCCGGATGATGATAAAATTTTTCACCATATTTAATACAAGAATATATTAGGATTATATATAATATAAATGGTAATGCTAATATATTAATTGCTAAAACTATCCATAAATGCCGTTTAACTCTATTTTTATAATTAGAAACAGTAATATCAGTAATATTACCATTTTTATCAAACAGAGATGTGATAAAGCAATAAATGAAATTCCATTCTAAGAATTTTGTCATTTTACTTTTAGTAAAATTACGATATCTAAATAATGCTATTGTTAAATTTTCTTGTCTCATTATTTTTGAAGATATAGTGTATGGATTTAAATTAGGATCATTGTATATTGCCATAATTTTTTCAACTATTTTTTCCCAACTAATTAATTGTATTTGTATCTTGTCTATATTCAACTTATTTTGATAAATATTTCTAATATCATAAGCAATTCTAATTGTTGTAAATACGTTAATTGTAGAACATATCAGATAAATAGAATATACTACAAAACAAATTATTAAATAAGGAGATGATGGAAAAATACGAGACATATGAATAAATTCTGAAATATGATGTTTTTCTTCATCATCTAAATTGACCAAAGCGGTATAATCAACCGAATTCGTTAAAAAATTAATAAAGAATATTAGAAAATAATTAATCAATAAAGAAATACCATTTTCAACAACTATATTTCTAAATCCACCTTTTAAATGATAATTATATAATCTCCTAATAAAAATATCATCTGGTGTATTAGTATTACCAATATTTCTTGTTAATATTAAGGAATCCATCTTTTTTCATAAATAATTTTATGTAAAACCCGATATTTTCTTAAATTACAAATAATAATCAGAGATAATAATAAATAGAGTAATAAATCTAATAAGATAATAATAAATCTGATAGAGTAAAAAATCTGATAGAGTAAAAAT
>Ga0233439_10002111_pt1 | contig 23114 bp, 20 predicted proteins | sample SI_123_September_6_FD_182713 | JGI IMG/M metagenome (GOLD analysis project Ga0233439, IMG submission 182713) | Seawater microbial communities from Saanich Inlet, British Columbia, Canada - SI_123_September2016_100_MG | ecosystem: Environmental > Aquatic > Marine > Inlet | place: Canada: British... | reverse complement strand
AGAAAAACCGCAAAACCAACACTGAAATCCAAAGCCCACCGCATCCCGAGGCCAAAAACCTCGACAAACCAAAATAGCTAGGCCTTTTTCAGCAGACTGCTAGACATCATTTTCGACCATCCAGCACGTCCCGCACCCGGCGGGCCAGGGCTGGGGTCTGATACGGCTTATTCATCAATGCCGCATCATCCGCCAGCCTGCCGCGACGATTGAGCACTTCCCGGGTATAGCCCGACGAATACAGCACGCCGGCGGCTGGATAGTGTTGGCGGAAGGCGGTGGCGACATCGTGCCCGTTCATCCCGCGAGGCAGGATCATGTCGGTCAACAACAAATCAATCGCACTGGACGCCGCCATAACCTCGAGCGCCGCCGGGCCGTCCGTCGCCTCCAGAACTGTGTAGCCAAGGCGGCCGAGGATGGTCACAAGATAGCTCAGCACATCCCTGTCATCCTCGACCACAAGGATGGTTTCATCACCCGTCGGGATGCCTAGTGAGCCTACCTCGGCGGTGCTTTCGGCCTTTTCCGCCGCATTCTCTTTGGGCAGGTAAATTCTTACTGTCGTGCCTTCGCCTTCTTCGCTGTAGATTGAAGCCTGGCCGCCCGATTGCTGGGCAAAGCCGAATACCATACTGAGACCCAAACCACTGCCTTCACCGACATCCTTGGTCGTAAAAAACGGATCGAACACCCGTGCGCGCACATCTTCCGGCATCCCGGCACCATCGTCGCTGACGGTGACCGTGACGTAATCGCCGGGCACCAGATCGTCAAATTCCGATGCGTAGTCTTCGCCCAGAACCCGGTTGGCTGTCTCAATGATCAAATGCCCGCCCTTTGGCATGGCATCGCGGGCATTAATTGCCAGGTTCAAAAGGGCATTTTCAAGCTGCCCGGCATCGACCACGGTTGTCCAAAGGTCGTCCGCCGGCTTTATCTCGATGGTAATGTCCTCGCCAATCGTACTCTGGGCCAATTGGCAAAAATGCGGCAGTATCTCGTTGATCCGGGTTGTCTTGGCGGACAGATCCTGTTGCCGCGAGAATGCCAGCAGGCGATGGGTCAATTCCGCGCCTCGGAGCGTCGCCCGAAGGGAGGTCGCGAGGCACTCTTTATCGAATTCATCGTTAATGTCGCTACTATCTTGAAGCAAGCTGAGATTGCCGACAATCACGGCCAGAATGTTGTTGAAATCATGCGCGATGCCGCCGGTCAATTGGCCGACTGCTTCCATCTTCTGGGCCTGGCGTAGCTGTTCCTCCATCGACAATAGCTCGGTGATGTCGGTATAGCTGCTGAACGTTGCCGCCTCACCCTGAAAATCGATCAGCTCCGCCGAGATCAGCATCCAGCGCAAGTTTCCGTCTGATGTCTTGAATTGAGCCTTGAAGTCCTGCAGCTTGCCTTCCCGGTTCAGTTCCTCCAAAAAAGCCGTTCGCTGCGCGGGGTCGGCCCACATCCCGGTGGATGTCTGGCCAACCAGCTGCTCCTGGCTCCAACCCAAGAAATCGAGCGTAGCTTGGTTACCGTAGAGGATTTGAGCATCGGACAATCGACGGATCACCGTCGGCGTCGGCGTCGCTTCGGCCAGGGTGCGGAACCGGCTTTCGCTCTCACCCAACGCCTGCTCAAACTGCTTGCGCTCGGTGATATTCCGCACGATGCCTTCCACACCCGCGACATTACCCTGGTCATCGTGATGGTAGCGTGCGCTGGTGGAGGCCCAGACTTCGCTGCCTGATTTCGTGCGGATCCGCGCCTCGAAGCCGTTGATTTGGCCATGACCATCGGCAAGTTGACGAAGGAAGTCTTCCCGATCATTCGGGTCGACGTAATATTCGGCCAATCGTTGCCCCATTAGCTCGTCCGGGTGGTAGCCAGATAATTCAACTACTGAGGGAGAAATCATCGTCATCCTGCCATCGCCGTCGGTTCTATAGAAAGTATCCGCCAGGTTATCAAGTATGGCGCGCATCTCACGCTCGGACGCTACAAGTTTATCAACGGCCCGCGCGCGTTCTTGCTCAATGGTCAGTTGATGGTGGAAGTCCGCTCGAAGCTTACCGGACCACCAGCGGCTGGCAAAAAATCCAACGGTATTCATGCCTGCGCTTATCAGGGTCGGCATCAACAGTGATTGGTATGCGGGGAATTTGGCATAATGACAGGCAATGATGAAGGCGATGAACATGACCGCGCCATTGAACAGACGGAAACCGGCGCGATTGCGGAATATCATGTAGATGAAGACAAGCAGGCCCAGGTGATCAATGATGAATATGTCAAAGTTCCGACCGTAAATGACCAGCGCAAAATGCGCTGTCACCGTAAATCCAACCATGGCGGCGGCAATTGCGGTCTGCAAAGCCCTGTAATAGGTCGAAGGTAAAAAGGTAATGAGGATCACCCCGGCGAACAGCAATATAGCGACGACACGGAAGACTACGACAAGGCGAAGATGTTCGCTTGAGGCGGTTGTCTGAAGGTCGCCCTGCAAGACAATAAGGCCCAACAGCAAGACGCCGAGGAACAGCGCGGCATACCGCGTCAGCATCGACCAGAGGGGCCAGGTTTCCGACCAATATTGCCGTTCTACGTTCGGATCGGCGAATTCCCCTGACCAAAAAGGTCTACGGTAGCTGGTATCTTCGGTAATCATCATCGGGCCTCGGGAGAAAACATGAACTGCCAGCGCAGGTCTACTGGAACGGGTCGGCGGTGGAGGTTCAATTTAGACAACCGTAATACACGCTGTAGCCCGATTAATCCATTCCAGTGATGTCCTGCATGCGCTTGCAGTCGCGTGTGCCCAAGCCTCGCGCGTTATAGCCGTTCAGACAGCTTGTGGTGGTGTTGCCGCGCGGGTTGCGAGACGCCACATCAGGCGTTCGTCGGGGAAATAGTCTGACACGGGATAGTGCAGGCAATGGGTATTCTCCCACACGACAACGGTGTTCAATTCCCAGGTTAGGCGGAAATGATACTCGGGGCGCTGTGCATGCGCGTACAAAGACGCGAGCAGTGCATCGCCTTCCGGGTTTTCCATGCCTGTAATATTGTGGCAGAAAATGGGCACGTTGACGAACAGGTATTCACGCCCGTTGTCGGGGTTGCGGCATACCAGCGGATGACGAATTGGATCACCTTCGGTCATCGCCTTGTATTCCTCGGGCGTGAAGCGGGCCTTGCCATTTTGCGTCGGCGATACTTGGTGGTTGGTTTGCAAACCGGAAATGCGCTGTTTGGTTTCCTCATCCAAACCTGCATACGCCGCTTCCAGGTTGGTGAATAACGTGTCACCGCCGCAGGGGGGGAGTTGCTGTGCCGACAAACTCAGATGGGGGGTCGGATTTTCGCGGAACGAATAGTCCATGTGCCAATAATTGATGTACTGCTTTTCCTTCGGTCGAATATGCAGAATACACAGTTCTGTCGGATGCCCTTCATGTGGAACCAGGTCATCTTGTACGACCTCACCAAAGATATTCATGAAGCGCACATATTGAGGCGACGTGATCGGCTGATCGCGAAACACCAGGACCTTACGGTCGATGAGTGCGTCGCGTAGAGCACCGGCATCGGCCTCGTTGACATTGGCAAGATCGATCCCGCTTACCTGCATACCAATCGCCGGTGTAATGGCTTTCATGTCCATCGCTACGCGCTCCTATAGAGGTAACCTAATAAGGCTCAATGGCTGCCGCCGGATGACTTGACGGATACGTTGTACGATCAGCACGGCGAGCCTCATGAACCACGGTACGCTGAGCCTAATGCACCGCCCGCCCTTGGTCCAGAGGCGGTGGTCATTGGCCAGTGTCGGCGGTCTATTCGGCGACAACATGAGGCAGCTATGTCGTTATGGATAGGGGCGCTTCGTGCGATGATTTCATATGAAACATAAGGCCGCCAAGCACCATGTTGACTGTACTATCATCCTCGGACAACGGTAGATTTAGGGTTTCATAGAGATAGAAGTTTTTGTCTGGGTAGAAAGCTTCCCCGTGGGTGCGAAGAGGCGCTTTGTTGTCAATAATCCATTGAAAACTTTCGTAGATATTTCCCAATAGATCAGGTGGATAAATTTCGTCGTAATATTTACCGGTCGAATCCCGGGACATGACTTCAGTGATTTTGGTGCCGATCAAGCGATAGCGCAATCGAAGCGGATCATGCTCTACATCAATCAATACGATATTGCCGAGTTGCGCGCGTAGTTCAATTGGGTCGATATCATTGCGGCGCGGCATGCGCCGAGAGCCGCGCTTTGTCTGCCAGTATTGGTAGATTGCCATCAAATTATCGTCATGGCAGCGGAGATCAGGATCCAAACCAACCCAAAAATCCGGCGAAAATTTTGATGAACTGATTTCCGTCATTGGTCCTTCACCTCTGTAGCAAACCACAAGCCGACCCTGAACTACGCAGCCAATCGTTCTATCGGCAAGGTGACAATGACCGTCGTACCTTTATCGACTTCGCTATCGATCCTCATTTTGCCACCATGTAATGCTACCAGGGAAGCACTGAGGGCCAACCCGAGGCCCGTACCGCCCTCCGATTTTGTGAGATAACCATCCACCTGGTGAAACGGTCGCATCACTAAGGGTAGTTGATCACCGGGAATTCCACAGCCGGTGTCAGAGACCGCAATTTCAACTGCACCGTCTCTATCGAACTTAACACCCACATTAACATTGCCGGCGGGAGGCGTGAATTTAATGGCATTAGACAATAGATTGAGTAAAATTTGCTTTAGGGCACCATCATCTGCCAGGACAGTCGGCAAGTCGGGTGCCAGGTTGACATCCAACGCTATACCTTTTTCGTCTGCCCGTGGCCCGATAAATTGTTTGACCGATCCGATGACGGTGGGTAGGGAAATCTCACCTTCGCGAAGGTCGAAATTGCCCGACTCAACATTAGACAGATCTAACACGTCATTGATGATGTCGAGTAAATGCGCGCCACTATCGTGGATATGGGCGCTGTATTCGTTGTATCGCTCGTCGCCCAACGGGCCAAAGGCCTCGCCCTTCATCAACTCTGAAAATCCTATTATAGCGTTCAATGGGGTGCGTAATTCATGGCTCATATTAGCCAGGAATTCTGTCTTCGAACGGTCAGCAATTTGCGCCTGCTGCATGGCCGCAAATTGCTGCATCTGACTTTGGCGCAAACTATTGAGGCCATACCAGCCAAGCCAACCGACGGAGATGATGACCGCAAGGAAACCGGGTAAAATGACCTCCATTACATACTTACTGGGCAGATCAATTTCCCAGGCCAGCGCGCCAAAACGTTCGCCTTCCATGATCTGTAGGGGCAACCTACTGGACGGATCATCGGACCGCACGAAACGAAGGTCCTGCAACCCGAAATCCTCAGCTATTTTTTCTAACAAAGCGCTTCCCAATGGACGCATTACGGCTACCACAAATGCGTTCGATGGCGTAACTGCGGCTTTTGCCAAAAGCGCGTCTGAATGGGGATGAATGACGCGGGCGGTGGCGATATAGAACTGTCGGTCCATCTTGACGAGACCGGCCGCCGCCTCGAACTCGCCATCAATCGAATGTCTGGCCGTTTTGATCAGCTTGCTGATGCCATCCTTGAAATAGTCTGCTGTATCCAATTGTGATGGGTTTTCGAATATCTCCGAATTGCGCATGTGACGCAGGATTTTATTGTGTGAATTGACGACGAAAGTCGTCGTAATTCCAAAAGTGTCCCCTAGATATTCACCGTCAGCGAAGTTCTCGTCAAACCAACTGGGATCAAATTTTTCGACAGTTTTCAGATAAGCCTCATCCCAATAAGTATAATCAGTAATTATTTTTTGCAGGGTGCTCAACTGAACCTTCAGGGCCGTACCAGCAAGATGGCGGGAATTTTCCAGGGCGATCTTGTCCTGGCTATAGCCAGACCAAAACAACGACGCCATCGTCAAAACGAGGCTAAGGCCCAACAATCCGGCGAGCAAAATCAACTGGCTTCTTATGCCGTGGCGCGGAACCGGGAGGCCATCTTTTTGAGGTAAAGGTACTGCCGCCAGGCGACTGTCTTCCCTCGTGTATGTGGACAAATCAGACATCCTATATTCTCAACTACCCGCAGAACTTACTTCTAGGCAAAACCCAATGCGTAAACCTTTCTCAGAGGGGTAGCTCTCAATGACCATATTCATACTAATTAATTTAGAAAACATTATTAAGTTACAATTTAGTTGCAATTATCGCAAAAAATTGTTGATAGAGGATTATGGATTGGTCGAATTGTCGCTTCTTATTGGCATTTTTGTTTCATTGGGCGGCTCCAGGTCCATTTCCGCCCATAGGCTTTCAGTGAGGCCTGCTGCAATTTGGCACCAAGGTAGGCCGTTATTTGTCAGAAAATCCGGCATGTGTTAGCCATATTTGAGCGACGAAAGGAAAATGAATGACCAATCACGTGACCTCGAAACCGTTTGCAGTTACGGCCGAAAATGTACCGCCGCGCAGCAAGCCATCAAATTATCCGGAGCCGTTTTTCACCCGCATGGAAAAGCGAGAAAAACGACAGCTAGGTGATGTATTTGGCCTAACGAGCTTCGGAGTGAATCTGACAAAACTGTCTCCCGGCGGCGAGTCAGCCTTGCTGCATCGGCACAGCAAACAAGAGGAGTTCATTTTCATAATGGCGGGCGAACCGACGCTAGTCACCGACACGGACGAAATCCGGCTATGTCCAGGAATGTGTGCCGGGTTTCCGGCGCAGGGCGTTGCACATCAACTGGTCAATCGAACCGACGAAGACGTCACATACCTTGAGATTGGGGATCGCGTGAATGGCGATGAAGGCAGTTATCCGAACGATGACATCCAGGCCGTGCAAGGGGCCGATGGCGGGTGGATATTTACGCATAAAGACGGCCAACCATATTGAACTGAAAATACGGCTTGCTCGGGCTTTTCGAAAAAGACGACCATGGCCGATGGACCATCCCCGCACCCATGGCGAGGCGCGCTGATCAATCAGGGCGCAAATGCAGGGCGCAAACCCATGGCGGAGCGTGCTATGCTTCCCCAACAGGCAGCGCTTCATCGTTATAACAGGCAAAGGAAACAAACGTGGCAGACAAAATTAGGGTCGGAATAGTCGGTGCAACCGTTACACCAGGCGGCAGTGGCTGGGGTGCCAACGCCCATGTGCCTGCGTTACAAGCGTTGTCTGACTATGAACTCAAGGCCGTTTGTACCGCGCACGAGGACACCGCGAAAGCCTCGGCAGAGGCCTTCGGTGCAGAGCTTGCCTTTCACGATATGAATGAAATGGTCGCGCATCCCGATGTTGACGTCATCGCCGTCGTTGTTCGCGTGCCCCTGCACAAACAGTTGGTCATGGCCGCTATTAAGGCTAACAAGCCCGTGTGTTGCGAATGGCCCCTGGGGGCCCATCTGGCTGAAGCGACGGAAATGGCGAACGCTGCCAAGGCGGCCGGATTGCCGACTTTGGTTGGCCTACAGGCGCAAAGCGACCCCGCCGTGATGTATGCCCGTGACCTTGTGGCCAACGGCGATATCGGCGACATCGTTACCGTTAACTTAAAGGTCATGGTCGGTGCCATCACCGAACGCGGGGATGGCCGCATCTGGCAGGGGATACGCGCCAATGGCGCCAACCCCATGACCATTCCCGGTGGACATTCCATAGATGCCCTGTGTTACATCCTGGGAGAATTCGCCGAAGTCAGCGCACGGGTAACAACGCGTATCGACATGTGGAAGCACGCCGTAACGGGGGAAGACTTTCCCGTAGATGCACCCGACACCGTCACCGCCGCAGGTCTCCTTAAATGCGGCGTCGAGGTATCCTACCAAGTGGCCAGCGTCCCGTATAATGCAAGTGGTACGCGGATGGAGATTTATGGCCGCAAAGGGACCCTGGTGCTGACCTCCAAATCCGTCAATATTGGGCCTAGTCAGCTCCACCTCGGCATCGGTAGTGACACAATGGCGGAGATATCCCCGCCTGACAGCTACCGCCTAATTCCAGCAGATATGGCTGCCGGCCCGGGCAGAAACGTCGGGCAGGCATACGCCCGCTTTGCCAAAGCCATACAATCCGGGACCGCAGGCTCGCCTGATTTCAACGATGCTGTTGTTCGCCATGCGTTGATTGACGCCATGGAGCGCTCTCATAACGAAGGCAAGGTCATCAAGTTGACGAACTGAGAAAAGCCAAAGCATTGCCCGGAAACGCGCTAATTGGATACCGCACCGTCTTCGATCGCTTGCAGGTCAAAGGCGGCGGCCATCAGGGCTTTGGTGTAGGCGGTTTGCGGGTCGTCAAAAATCTGTGCGGCTTTGCCCTGTTCCATAACCTTGCCGTTGCGCAGGACGATAACTTCATCAGCCAGGGCGCGGACGACTTTCAGATCGTGGGAAATGAAAAGGTAGGCCAGGCGATGGCGCTGTTGCAGATCCCGCAACAAATCAACGATCTGCGCCTGTACGGAAACATCCAGGGCTGAGGTCGGCTCGTCCAGCACGACAAACTGCGGTTGCAGGACCATGGCGCGGGCAATGGCGACGCGTTGGCGCTGGCCACCGGAAAATTCGTGGGGGAAACGGTCCATGGCACTCGGTTCCAGGCCAACCTCCTCCAACGTGCGGGCGATCAGGGTCCGGCGTTCGTCATAATTGCCGCCCTCTCCATGGACCAACAGGCCTTCCTCGATAATTTGGGCGATGGACATGCGTGGGCTCAGCGATGAAAACGGATCCTGGAAAACAATTTGCATTTGCCGGCGCAAGGGACGCATGGCTTTGCCGTTGAGGCCCTCAATACCCTGGCCATGGAAATTGATCGCGCCCTGGCTGGAGATCAGGCGCAATAGTGCCAGGCCCAACGTCGTCTTGCCGGAGCCGCTTTCCCCCACCACGCCCACCGTGTGGCCTTCGCGTACCTCCAACGTGATCTCGTCCACCGCGCGGACGTAATCGACGGTACGACGAAAGACGCCTGCCTTGATGGGGAACCACACCCGCAGGTTTTCCGCCGTCATCACCGTGGCCGCATCGTCGGGAGGGGAGGCAGGTTTGCCGCCTGGTTGGGCCGACAGCAAATGTTTGGTATAGGCGTGTTGCGGGCGTTCAAAAATATCTTCCGTCGCCGCCTGTTCGACAATCTCGCCCGCCGTCATCACCGCCACACGATTGGCCATATGGCGGACCACGCCAAGGTCATGGGTGATCAGCAACATGGCCATGCCCAACTTGGCCTGAAGCTCCTGCAGCAAAACCAGGATCTGCGCCTGGATGGTCACATCCAGGGCCGTGGTCGGCTCATCCGCGATCAGGATTTCCGGTTCGTTTGCCAACGCCATCGCGATCATCACGCGCTGGCGCTGCCCACCCGATAGTTGATGGGGATAGGCGTTCAGGCGCTTTTCAGGCTCCTGAATGCCAACCAGATGCAGCAGTTCCAAAATACGCTCCCGCGCCTGGGTCGGGTTCATATTTTTGTGCAGGGATAGAACCTCGCCCACCTGTCGCTCTACTACGTGCAGGGGGTTCAGGGCCGTCATGGGTTCCTGAAAAATCATGGAGATATTGTTGCCCCTGGCCACATGCAGGGTTGCCTCATCCGCGCCCAACAGCTCCTGCCCCCGATAGAGAATAGAGCCGGAGGGGTGGGAGGCGGATGCGTAGGGCAGCAATTGCAGGACCGACAGTGCCGTGACGGATTTGCCGGAGCCGCTTTCCCCCACCAGGGCCAGGGTTTCGCCGCTGTGTAAGTCGAACGAGACGTTCTTGACCGCATGGCTGTAGCCGCCTTCGACCCGAAAGTCGACGGATAGGTCTTTCACCTCTAGCAAGGGAGAACTCATGTCGTCTCCTCAGCTGCTATGGGCCCGGCGGCGGCACCCTTGCGAGGGTCGAAGGCATCGCGCACAGCTTCAAAGATGAAGATCAACAAGGTCAGCATGATGGACAGCATGACAAAGGCGGTGATGCCCAACCAGGGGGCTTGCAGGTTAGCCTTGCCCTGTTGCAACATCTCACCCAATGAGGGGGAGCCCGGCGGCAGGCCGAAGCCAAGGAAATCCAGGGCCGTCAACGTGGTGATGGAGCCGGAAAGAATGAAGGGCAGGAACGTCAGCGAAGCCACCATGGCATTGGGTAAAACATGGCGGTACATAATCATGGCATCCGATAGACCCAGGGCCCGGGCCGCGCGGACATAGTCGAAGTTGCGGGCGCGCAGGAACTCCGCCCGCACCACCCCCACCAGGCTCATCCAGGAAAACAGCAGCATGATGCCCAACAGCCACCAAAAATTCGGCTCGATAAAGCTGGCCAGGATGATCAGCAGATACAATGTGGGCAGGCCCGACCAAACCTCGATAAAGCGTTGGAACAGCAAATCCGTCCAGCCGCCGAAATAGCCCTGCACCGCGCCTGCCATAACACCAACGATGGAGGAAAAGATGGTCAGGACAAGGCCGAACAGGACGGATATGCGAAAGCCATAGATCAGGCGCGCGGTGACATCCCGGCCCTGATCGTCCGTGCCCAACCAATTATCGCCTGACGGTGGGGCCGGGGCGGGCACCGGCAGATCATAGTTGATGGTGCGATAGCTATAGCGGATGGGCGGCCAGATGATCCAGCCGGCACCTTCCTTGATGATCAGTTCTTCGACAAAGGGGTCGCGATAATCCGCCTCCGTCTCGAACTCTCCACCAAATGTCGTCTCGGGGTAGGTAAACAGGACAGGGGCGTAGATTGCCCCCTGATAGCCCAGCAACAGCGGCTTATCGTTGGCGATGAATTCCGCGAATAGGCAGGCCACGAACAGGGCCAGGAAGATCCACATGGACCAATAGCCCCGTTTGTTGGCCTTGAAATTGCGCAGACGACGCCGGGTCAAGGGCGTCATGGGCCGTCCCATGAAGGTTTCCTGGCCCCCATTTTTTTGCCTGGCCGCCCTAGACATCACGGCTCTCAAAATCAATGCGCGGATCGATGATCATGTACATTAGATCACCGATCAGATTGAGGATCAGACCCATCAGGGTGAAGACGTACAAGGTGCCCATGACGACGGGATAGTCCCGGTTCAATGCGGCCTCAAAACCCAACAGGCCCAGACCGTCGAGAGAGAAAATCACCTCGATCAATAGAGAGCCGGTGAACAGAACCCCGATAAAGGCAGAGGGGAAACCCGCCACTACGATCAGCATGGCATTGCGAAAGACGTGACCGTACAGCACCCGACTTTCGCTTAATCCCTTGGCCCGGGCCGTGACCACGTAGTGTTTATTGATCTCATCGAGAAAAGAATTCTTAGTCAACATAGTCAATGTCGCGAAACCGCCAATGGCCATTGCCGTGATGGGCAGGACCATATGCCAGAAATAGTCGGCAATCTTCGCAGGCCAGGACATATCATCCCAACCCTCGGATGTCAGTCCACGCAAGGGGAACAGATCCCAAAAGGAACCGCCCGCGAACAGCACGATCAACAACACCGCGAACAGAAAGCCGGGGATGGCATAGCCGACGATAATCACGGTGGAGGTCCAGATATCAAACCGGCTGCCGTCCCGCACCGCCTTGGCAATGCCCAGGGGAATACAGATCAGATAGGTCAACAATGTGGTCCAGATACCAAGCGAGATTGAAACCGGCATCTTATCGATCACCAGGCCGATGACCGGTTGGTCGCGAAAAAAGCTCTCGCCGAAATCAAACTGGATGTAGTTCCAGACCAGCAGGGAAAACCGCTCATACGCCGGTTTGTCCAAACCGAATTGCCGTTCCAGGTCCTTGATCAATTCCGGGTCCAGGCCCTGGGCGCCACGGTATTTTGATGATACGGCGGCATCGGCACCTTGGTTGCTCATCTGTTGTTCGCGGTTGACCTCTGCCCCGCCGCCGCCCGAGACGCGGGATGTGGCGTCCACGGCGGTGCCGGTCAATTGCGCGATAACCTGTTCCACGGGTCCGCCGGGCAGAAATTGCAAAACGACGAAGTTCAGCAGCATGATCCCGAACAGGGTCGGGATCATCAACAACAGGCGGCGGATGATATAGGCGACCATGGCTTACTTGCGACCCAGCTTGGCCGCTTTGCCCGTGTCCCACCACCAGGTATCGAGAACACCACGGGCGTACTTCGGCTTAATGGCGGGGCGTCCGAACAGATCCCAATAGGCGATGGTATGGGCCGCCTTGAACCATTGCGGCACCAGATTGTGGGTCCACATGATGACCCGGTCCAGGGCATGGGTGGCATGGCGCAGTTCTTTGCGGCTCTTCGCCTGGATGATCTTTTCGATCAAGCCATCCACGGCGGCGCTTTTCAGGCCGGTGTAATTGCGTCCGCCAGCCATGTCGGCGGTTTTGGAATTCCAGGCGCTGCGCAGGCTTAACCCTGGCGTCAGAGAGGATGAATTGCGGAATGTGGTGACATCAAAATCGAACTCCTGGATGCGCCGTTGATACTGCGCCGGTTCAACCAGGCGCAGGCGGGCGGTGATGCCCAGTTTTTCCAGGTTCCGCACATAGGGCATGATGATGCGTTCGAATGATTTGGAATAGGTCAGGAACTCCAACTCAAACGGGTCACCCTTGCCATTGACCAGCTTGCCGTCCTTGACGTGCCAGCCCGCCGCCTTCAACAGCCGTTTCGCCTGGCGCAGCTGGCTGCGGATATTGCCGGAACCATTGGTCTTTGGGGCGCGATAGACGGGGCCGAAAACCTCTTCCGGCAGCTCGCCCCGCCAGGGTTCCAAAAGCGTCAGCTCGGCACCCTTGGGCGCGCCGGCGGCTTCCATATCGGAATTCTGAAAGATGCTGTAGGTCCGTTGATACAGGCCATAGAACAGGTTCTTGTTGGTCCATTCAAAATCAAAGACCAAACCGATGGCTTGTCGTACCCGGCGATCAGACAGTTTGGCCTGCCGGGTATTGAGGAAAAACGCCTGAAAGCCCGAGGGGCTGTGATCGCGCAGAGTTTCCTTGATCAGACGACCGTCCTTGACCGCAGGCACATTGTCATACTTCGTGGCCCAGTTGCGGGAGGTGAAATCTTCACGAAAATCCAGCTTGCCCGCGAATAATGCTTCCAGCCCAATATCCCGGTCCCGGTAATAATCCCAGGTTATGCGCTGAAAATTATAGCGCCCGCGATAGACCGCCAGATCCTTACCCCAATGATCTTCCGCCAGGGCATAGGTGATGGAACGCCCCGGATCGACCTTATCCACTTTGTAAGGCCCGCTGCCCATGGGCGGTGACAGGGTGGTCTTGGTGAAATCATGCTCCGTATACCAGGCTTTGGAGATCACCGGCATGGTGGCCACGGTGGCCGGTAGATCCCTGGTCAGAACACCCTTGGCGAAGTTGAAGCGGATTTCGCCGGGGCCCAGAATATCCGTCCCGGTCACGTCCTTGAACAGCACGCGATAGACCGGGTGGCCCTTGTTCTTCAATGTCGTGAACGAGAAGGCGACATCGTCGGCAGTGATTGTGCTGCCGTCGTGCCAGCGGGCTTCGGGCCGCAGGATAAAGGTGATGGACTGGCCGTCACCGGCAAGCTCCACCCCTCCGGCGATCAAGCCATAGAAAGAATCTTCTTCGTCCGCCGCACCGACCATCAGTGTTTCGAATGTCAGCAGGCGTCCATCGACCCCAAAGGGATTGCTACCCGCCGCCCAATGGCCCTTAAGTATGAAAGGGTTCAGGCTGTCGAAATTACCGTTGTACCAAAGCCGCAGGCGTCCGCCCTTTGGCGCGTCTGGGTTGACGTAATCGAAATGTGTAAAGTCCGGGCCGTATTTCAGGCTGCCCAGTACGGCGAAACCATGCTTGGGCTCAGCCGTTGCGCCGCCCGCCGCAGCGAACAGCAGAACCAGAATGAAGCAGATGCGAATCATGCGTTGATGATAGCAGATTACCGTGCCTACTTCCCGCCCTTCAACGACATCTGCAGGGCCTTGTCCTTGGCGTTATCAACCCACCAGGTGTCCGTGAAGCCCAGGCCGTATTTCGGTTTGATGGCGGGCCGGGCAAAGCGGTTCCAATAAGCGATGCGATAGCTGTTGATATGCCAATTGGGAATGACGAAATGGTTCCACAACAAGACGCGATCCAGGGCCCGGGAGGCGGCGACCAATTCGTCCCGGCTGCCGGCAAAGATAATGTGGTCGATCAACTTGTCGATGGCCGGGTCCTTGATGCCGATATAGTTGCGGCTGCCGGGGCGGTCGGCGGCCTCCGCGCCCCAAAAATCACGTTGTTCGTTGCCCGGCGACAGGGACTGGCCCCAACCCGCGCCGATGATGTCAAAATCAAAATCCCGTAGGCGGTTGACGTATTGCGAGGTGTCCACCAATCGGATGTTAGCCGTGATGCCCAGGCGTTTCATGGATTGCTGCATGGGTGCGACGATCCGCTGAAAGGCCTGGCTGAGCAGCAGGAATTCGATTGTCATGACCTCGCCGGTCTTGCCATGGGTCAACTGGCCGTCTTTGATCGTCCAGCCCGCGGCGGTCAACAGCCGCTTGGCCTGGCGCAGCTGTGTCCGGGATTTTCCTGAGCCGTCTGTTTTCGGTGCCTGGAATGTTTTCGTAAAGACCTCGCCCGGGATCTGTCCCTTCAAGGGCTCCAGCAATTTTAATTCCAGTGGGCTTGGCAGGCCTGTTGAGGCCAATTCAGAGTTGGAGAAATAGCTTTGCGTGCGGGTGTATTGGCCAAAGAACAGGTTCTTGTTGGCCCATTCGAAATCAAAGGCCAGGGCCAGGGCCTGACGCACACGTGGATCCTGAAATTTGGCCCGGCGGGTGTTGAAGGCAAAGGACTGCATGCCCGTGGGGCTGCCGTTGGCCAGTGTTTCCTTGATAACATGACCCTTTTTTAGGGCCGGGAAGGTATAGGACGTGGCCCAGACCTTGGCCGTATTCTCCTGGCGGAAATCAAAGGCGTTTGCCTTGAACGCCTCCAATGCCACCGTTGGGTCGCGATAATATTCAAAGCGTAGGGTATCGAAATTGTGCCGGCCTTTGTTGACCGCCAAATCACGGCCCCAATAATCGCTGACCCGTTCGTAGGTAATGCTGCGGCCCGGATCGACTTTAACAATACGATAGGGGCCACTTCCCAAAGGTGCCGCCAACGTGGTCGCCTCAAATTCCTTGTCCTGCCAATAATGTTTCGGCAGCACGGGCAACTGCCCGATGATCAGGGGAAGTTCGCGGTTCTTGCGGCCCTTGAAGGTGAATTTGACCTTGTGCGGTGATAGCGCTTCCGCTTTGTCCACATTGGCATAATAGAAACGATAAAACGGCGCGCCCTTGGCCTTTAACAGATCCAGGCTGAAGACCACATCGTCCGCCGTAATCGGTTTGCCATCGTGCCAGCGGGCCGCCTTCCGCAGATCAAAAGTCACCGATGACAGATCGTCCGCCACCACGACACTTCTCACCAGCAGGCCATATTCCGCGAATGCTTCATCCCGGGCCGACTCCATCAGGGTGTCATAGATCAGGCCAAGACCAGCCGCCGCACTGCCCTTGATGGTGAAACCATTCAGGGTGTCATAGGTCCCCCGCGCCTCCATCCGCACGAGGCCACCTTTGGGCGCATCCGGATTGACGTATTCGAAGTGCTTGAAGTTGCTGGGATATTTCAACTCCCCAAACATGGACATGCCATGGCGGGCAGCACCATCCGCCAACGCCGGTAAGCTTAGAAACAGACAGCCCAATGTCAGCAAAAGGACGCGCATGGCCGGATCTCCAGACGATAATTTCAATAGGGCAGACGATGGCCGCTCAATGGGGCGATTTCAAGGCCTGATATCTGTCTTTCAGTCAGAATTTGGTGTATAAATAATTATCAAAAATTGATATAATGACGAATGCTGGATAAATGAAGGAATTTCGCGATGGCGCAAATGAACGTTTCTGTTCCCAGTCCCATGAAAGATTGGTGTGAAGACCAAGTCCGGGACGGGCGCTTTTCGACGACCAGTGACTACGTCCGCGATCTTATTCGCCGCGATCAGGATAGCAGGGTTGGCGCGAGAACCCTCCAATCAATGATTGATGAAGGAGTGGAGAGCGGAAAGAGCAGTCGAACCCTCGATGAAATTTTTGCCGAAGCACGATCGCGCGCCAATGCCTTAGCCTCAGATGAAGGTTGAATATTCTGCACAAGCCGATGCAGATATCATTGAAGGCTATCTTTATGGCTTTAAAAATTTTGGCATAGTTCAGGCTGAGAAATATGAACATGCCCTACGTCACGCAATCGGGATCATCGCGGATAATCCATATATTGCTGCGGAGCGCCCCGAATACAGCCCGCCCGTTCGCATACATCATCATGCAAGGCACTACATTATCCACCTAATCAACGACGACCATATTCTGATCGTTAGAATTTTACGCGATGAAATGGATTTGATGAAGCAATTGCGGGGGGACGCCTAACTCTGCAAAGCCTCCAACGCCTTTGCGTGCAATGTGGGATTGGCGGCGGCAATGGTTGTTTCTATGGCGATTTGGCCGTCAAAGCGTAAAGGCTTGCCGTCCCAATCCGTGACCACCCCGCCTGCGTTTTCGATCACCGGCACCAGGGCGGCGATGTCCCATTCGTTGAAGTTGGTTTCCGTCACAATATCCACAAAGCCCATGGCCAGCATGGCGAAGGCATAGCAATCGGTGCCGAAGCGGGTCAGCCGGGTGGCATCGGCCAGGCGTTCAAATGTGACCAGCTGATCGGGGCCGTACAGGCGGGGCGATGTTGTAAACAGGATCGCTTCGTCCAGGTTTTCCTTGGCGCTGGTTGTGATGGCCTTACCGTTCAGGGCGGCGCTGCCGTCCATGGCACCGATCCAACGTTCCCGGTTGATGGGTTGATCCATGACGCCCAACACGGGTTCGCCGTTGTGGGCCAGGGCGATCAGCGTGCCGAATAAGGGGATGCCGGTGATGAACAGCTTGGTGCCATCAATGGGATCGAGATACCAGCGCCAATCACCGGTGCCTTCTTTCGGGGGGAATTCCTCACCCAGGATGCCGTGGTCTGGACATTCCGCCTCAATGATGGCGCGCATGGCCCGCTCGGCTTCCCTGTCCGCGATGGTCACAGGGCTTTCATCGGCCTTGATCTCGATATCCAGATCGGCACGAAAATGGGGCCGGATGATTTCACCGGCGGCATCCGCCAGACGGTTTGCCAGGGCCAGGTAGCGCCCGGCCTCGTCCATTTTAGATATTACTCAGCAGGAAGTGCAGGCGCGGAATCGTGATTTTCCCGCAGATAGCTGATCAGATTAGCCCGATCAGTTGCTTTCGAAATGCCCTTGAAGGCCATCTTGGTGCCCGGCATGAAGCCTTTGGGATTGGCTAGGAAGGCATCCATATCCGCATAGGTCCAATCCCCGCCCATTTCCATCATGGCGGAAGAATATTTGAAGTTCGTGCCGCCGCCTTTGCCGCGCCCGATGACGCCATAAAGAACCGGCCCAACCTTGTGCTTGCCACCCTTATCAAAGCTGTGACAGGCCTTGCATTTCTTGGCCGTCTTCGCACCCTTGCCTGCATCAGCTGCGCCCAACAAGGCGGCAAGGCTGGGGCCTGTTGCCTCTTCCTTGGCATCCGCTTTCTCATCCGTGGCCGCTTCCTCACCATCACCGATCTCTATAGCGACCTTGGCGGGGATCGTCGGGTGTACAGCTGCCTTGCTGACTTCGTCGACCACCATGACCAAAAGGGCCGAGCCCAGGATGGCACCTAAAATCTTGTTCAATTCGTACATTTTCATGGCGATAACCCCGATTGAGCTTTGCTGCGAGCGTAGAGTGGTAGAACAACCTATCCCGAAGGGACGGCTCACCGTATAACATCGCGGTAGTCAATTGGCTAGACCGTCAGAGTTAATCCGGGAGGGTTCAAGAAAAACATGAAACAGCAGGCACTCGTGGTGATCCCGGCACGCATGGCCTCCGTCCGCCTGCCGAACAAGCCATTGGCGGATATTCACGGCGAGGCGATGATCGTGCATGTCTGGCGGCGCGCAGTGGAGGCGGATATCGGCCCCGTCGTCGTCGCCTGTGCCGAGGCTGAAATTGTCGGCGCAATAGAGGCTGTGGGCGGCAATGCCGTGCTGACCGACCCAGACCACCCGTCGGGCTCTGACCGGGTATGGGAGGCGGTGCAAAAATTCGATCCGGACGGCACCTATGACGCCATCATCAACTTGCAGGGTGATTTGCCGACCATGGAACCGGGGCAGATCCGCCTGACCCTCGAACTGCTAGGGGATGACGCGGTGGATATTTCCACCCTGGCTGCCGAGATTGTTGAGGATTACGAGCGTCAGGAGCCCAGTGTTGTGAAGGCTGTCATTTCCCTGGCGCCAGGGGCGCCGCGCTCTGGGGCACTAGGCAAACGCCAGGGCCGGGGGCTTTATTTCACGCGGGTTCCAGCCCCTTCGGGCGATGGTCCGCTGTTCCATCATATTGGCATTTATGGCTATCGCCGGGCCGCCTTGGCGCGATTTGTCGCCCTGCCGCCCGGTCATTTGGAAGTCCGCGAGAAATTAGAACAGTTGCGCGCGTTGGAGGACGGCATGGTGATCCAGGTCGGCCTCGTTGACAGGGTTCCCTTCGGTGTCGATACTCCCGCCGATCTGGATCGCGCGCGAACTGCGTTAGATCCCAAAAACGCAAATAACACAATTAGTTAAAGGCACATCAGCATGGCTGAAAACGACAACGATCCACGCATGAATGTGGCCTTTCAGGGAGAGTTGGGGGCTTATTCCCATCTCGCCTGTTGCGAGGGGTTGCCCGACTACACGCCGCTGCCGTGCCGTACCTTTGAAGACGCGTTCGCTGCTGTGGACGAAGGCCGGGCCGGGCGCGCCATGATCCCCATCGAAAATTCCCTGGCCGGCCGGGTGGCCGATATTCATCACCTGATCCCCACGTCGGAGCAATATATTGTGGCGGAACATTTTCAGGCCGTGAACCATCAATTGATGGCAATTAAGGGCGCGAAGATAGGTGACATCCGCGAAGTTCACAGCCATATCCATGCGCTGCCCCAATGCCGGAAGCTGATCAAGGAGCTGGGGATAGAGCCCGTGGTCCACGCGGACACTGCCGGTGCCTGTCAGATGATCGCTGAAAAAGGTGATAAAACCATGGCCGCTATTGGCTCCCCCCTGGCGGCGCAGATCTATGACCTGCAGATTTTGCGCAAGAATGTTCAGGATCTCAACAACAACGTCACCCGCTTTATTGTTTTGGCGCGGGAACGTATTACGCCGCACCCAAAAGATGGCGATGCCATGACGACCATGGTCTTTCAGGTCCGCAGTGTTCCCGCCTCGCTCTATAAAACGCTGGGCGGATTTGCCACGGCGAATATCAATATCACCAAGCTGGAAAGTTATATTGAGCCGGGCAGTTTCGAGCAGGCGCAGTTTTATGCGGATTTCGAAGGTCACCCGGAAGATCAGCGGGTCGCTTGGGCCTTGGAGGAGGCGCAGTTCTTTTGTACCCGCCTACAAATACTGGGCACCTATCCACGCAATCCTTTCCGCAACGACCCACGGGTGGATTACGAAGCGCCGCATGTAAAAGGCTAGGCTATGCGCTCTGCCCGCACCATCACGGTCATCGGCTGCCACGCCGAGGGTGAAGTGGGGCGCGTTATAACGGGCGGTGTCCTGCCGCCGCCTGGGCGTAATCTTTTCGAACAGCGGGAATATTTGCGCACGCAGGATGATGGTCTGCGCAAGTTTCTGTTGTACGAACCCAGGGGCGGGGCCTTTGTTCACGCCAATCTAATCGTACCGCCACAGACCGCAGGGGCGGATGCGGGCTTTATCATTATGGAGCCGACGGATTATCCCCCCATGTCCGGTTCCAACACCATCTGTGTCGCCACGGTATTGTTGGAGACAGGTATGGTCGCGATGACGGAGCCTGAAACGGTTTTGCGCCTGGATACACCCGGCGGCTTGGTTGAGGTGGTGGCCCGTTGCCATGAAGGGCGCTGCCAAAGTGTTCGCCTGCGCAACGTGCCGTGTTTTGTGGCCAGGCTGGATGCAAAGGTGGAAGTCACGGGCCTGGGCACAGTTGCTTGCGATATCGCTTATGGCGGTGCCTTCTTCGCCATTGTGGACGCACCTACGATGGGTTTCGCCATTGTTCCGGACGAGGCACGGGAGCTGGTGGAGATGGGGGAGCGGATTAAGGCAGCGGCGGTGGAACAATATCCGGTCAAACACCCTGAAAACTCGGACATTCACACCATAACCTTTACGCAATTTTCGGCACCTCTGGTGAAGGACAAGGATGACCGCACCGTGGGGCGCAACACGGTCGTGATCTCGCCGGGCAAATTGGATCGTTCCCCCTGTGGGACGGGCAGTTCGGCGCGCCTGGCCGTCCTGCATGCCCGTGGTCAGATTACCGGGGGCGAAACCCTGATCAGCCAATCCGTCCTGGGGACGGAGTTTCAGTGCCGGATTGAAGAAGCCGCCACGATGGCCGGTCAGCCGGCAATTATCCCCTCCATCCAGGGCCGGGCCTGGATTACCGGCAGCCATCAATATAGTCTGGATTCCGACGACCCCTTTCCCCACGGCTACACCCTGTCCGATACCTGGTATCGGGCCCTGGATTAGCGGCAACTCTGACAGCGATAATTAATGGAAGCCTGGATCTGGATACCGATTACCTTTTTGGCTGCGTTCATGCAGGCTGCCCGTACGGCGGGGCAGAAACATCTGACCAAGGATTTCTCCGCCGTTGGGGCCTCTTACGTACGGTTCCTCTGGGGTCTGCCGTTTGCGCTGGTTTATCTGTGGTATTTGCATCATTCAGGCGGCCACGATTTGTCTGCCGTCTTGCCTGTCATGGGGTGGACGTATTTTGTTTTTGCCGCCCTGACGGCAATCTCACAGATCGCGGCGACTGTATTGCTGGTATTTCTGTTTTCTCTGCGCAATTTTGCGATCGGTTCCACCTACGCCAGGACAGAGGCCTTGTTGACGGCCATCGTCGGTGCCGTGGTTTTTCACGAAGCCCTGGCCGGTGCCGGTTGGGTCGCAGTGGCCATGGGTGCCTTGGGCGTGATCATGATCAATCTGGCGCGGACCGGTGTTGCAGGTGAAACCTTCGTGCGCCGCCTATTCCAGCCCGCCGCCGGTGTTGGCCTGCTGGCTGGCCTGGGCTTTGCCGGCGCTTCGCTGTTTTTGCGTCAAGCCAGCTTGTCCCTGGGCCTAAGCGACTGGCTTTATTCTGCGGCGTTGACTTTGGCCTTGGTGCTGATCATTCAGACCGCGATCATGACCGGCTATGTTCTATTCCGGGCCCGGGATCAGATCGCGGCCATGGGTCCGAATTGGCGCGGTTGCCTGTTCGTCGGCATTACCTCAGTTATTGGATCAGCCGGCTGGTTCACCGCCATGACCATAGAACGCGCCGCCTACGTCAAGGCTCTGGGTCAGGTCGAACTGTTGTTCACCCTGGCGCTGTCCGTCCTGTTCTTCAAGGAACGTTCGACCCCGAAGGAATTACTGGGCATGGCCCTGGTGGCGGGCAGCATTATCGTCTTGCTGCTATACGGTTAATCCTTATTCAACATTCGTTGAGGCAACGCTGAAAGCGCCCTAACCCCCCTGCAGCTGGGACTAGAAATTCAATCCGCATGAGGCCGCAATTACAGCCGGCGAATTTTCCGGAATATTGGCGGGAAGCTGGGTCTCTATTACCGCACCTTGGTATAAGGTCAGTATTGTTGCAGAACTGATCACGTTGGAAGTGAAGGAGATTGACCCTCATGCTGTTAGCTGGGCTTTTGACAGACCATCCAATTTATCCAGGGTATGCCGCGATCAGTTTCCGTGCCCACCGGCAGACCGTAAAGCATTGAGGTGAAACTGGCATAATTGCCGTATTGGCCGGTCTCCACCAAATCGAGCTGTGCTTTTTTAGCCAATAATCTATAGCCGTCACGGCAAAACCGCCAATTATCGGGATCAAGATGCCCGTCGATGTAAGCGAAGGGACATTCCACGAAAAGGTAGCCGCCCGGCCGGAGCAGTTGCCCCAGGTTAATGATCATCTGGAACGGGTCATCACAATGTTCCAATACGCTCAGGCACAAAATCGTGTCGAGGCTCTCAGCCTCCATCGGTAGCGTTTCGGCGGAAAAATCACCTATTACGTCTACTTTTGTGCGATAGCCGAATTTCTCCACTTCCGCCTCGGAATAGTCACTGACAACAACCTCTTTCACGGTTTCGAGTTCATAGACGAAAGAAAACCAATGTTGGACGCCGGACATATTCAAAACCCGGCCCTTAATAAGCTCACGACGCTGGTGGAGCCATTGCTCTACAAGGACACCGATCGTAAGCCCTGCTTCTTCATATGATCCGACGAATTCAGAATTTGGAAAATGTTCCTGCTTAACGCCACTGCAAAAATCCGCAATAGAGGTTTTGGCCAACACCTCCTCTATGGTTTTTAAGGCAGGGACACAGGCTTGATATAGCGCTGGATCACTTAGTAGATAAGATGGTTTGTCTTCGCGGCCATCGTCCGGCTGATCAGTGGGGAGCAATATACTAATCCAATTAAGATTGAGAGAAGGCAGGTCACTAATCACCTAAAGTGGCATCAATTTATTAATTTTTCTTGCTGGGTGGTGCGATTTTTGCTGAAGGGTTTTGGGCTTTTCGCAATGACTTTGTATCATTGCTTTCTTCTTTTCTTCACCTCGACTGCAAAAGTTCCAGATACTTGTCTCGTCAACGTCGGCTGCCGGAGATGATCTTCCAGGCTTGATCGATCAGCTGGTTGCAAGCCTTGCAGCATCTCGCTACGAAGTTCCCCGCCCATGGCGAACCTCCGTTTCAGTTCACCCCACCTCACCTCATCAGAATTTCGCGGGGCAGGGGACCCTTCAATTTATCTAACCTGAATTATTCACTCCAGCCTTTGAATTAGGCGGTGAACGTAGATTAACCTGTTGAAATATCGTAGTGTTTTGGATGTCTAGACCGAAACAACGACACCAGGAAAACCTACGGTTCACCATG
>Ga0233439_10002105_pt1 | contig 23159 bp, 43 predicted proteins | sample SI_123_September_6_FD_182713 | JGI IMG/M metagenome (GOLD analysis project Ga0233439, IMG submission 182713) | Seawater microbial communities from Saanich Inlet, British Columbia, Canada - SI_123_September2016_100_MG | ecosystem: Environmental > Aquatic > Marine > Inlet | place: Canada: British... | reverse complement strand
CAGATTTAATGAAAATAGACGAAAAAAAAGAGGATGAAATCCTAGTTCCCGGACTGGGCAAATATACTCATAAGTCACTACAAACCCGTCTTGAAGCACAAGCAAAAGATTTATTTGATAGAACTAAAAAACACGAATATCAGAGAATTGGCAAAGGGAATCTAAACGCATTTATCGCAATGTGAGAAGCTATGTCAAAATACATGGAGAAAAAATAATGAAAATATTTGAAATTAAATGGAATAACATGATTACTGAAGAAAAGACAATACATGCTGACTTTGGTAAATATCAGGGTGATCTAGTGGGTAATAAAACCATATGGTTGTACCCAACAAAAGGTGCTTATGACTTCAAAGATCAAATCAAAAAATTGATAAAAGCGTACGGTAAAGCTAAAGTCGATCCACATGAAATGGATTCGCGTGAATTGACATTTGCCAAAGCTATCCCAAATCCAAAAGATTGGGCGGATGTACTTAAATAGGAAATGACATGAAAAAATCAGAATTAAGAGACATAATTAAAGAAGAAATTCAGAGCGTTGGTGATATTACTTTTGATATCGGCAAGCTATATACATTCGGGGACGGATTTAACAAGGTAAATGAAGAAGGAGCATTTTTTGAGGAAAAAGATGAATATCCAGATTCAGTTAAGAAAATATTCAATAAATTCGGAATCCCACCCAATGCACATAGTACTGTATTGACAATGATGGCGTATATAAACAAGAATCCAAAGGCATTGAAAACTATATTAAAATCGGCGGGCATGCTTGAAAATAAAAAGGGCGAAAATTAATGAATAAGATATTTACATATATATGGAAGGGGTTACTGGCGTTATTCAGTATCGCTTCTATATTCCTTACATTGAAAAATAAGGAAATTAGAGATTTGAACAAGGTCATTAAGACCAACAAGAAAAAAGAGAAAACCGTTAAAAAAGAAATAGCACAACTCGAGGGAGACAAACAGGTCAATAAAAAAGAGATTACTAAGCTCAAAAAGGACTTGAAATCTACCAAAAAGGAAATAGAAGAAATGGAAATTGTATATAAGAGTGATGATGTTGACGCCGCGGTTAAATTTCTCAAGGATTTCGCGAATGGTTAGATGGCTTTTGATAATACTGATGGTATTATTATCGTGTGGATTTGGACAACATTCATTTACTGATGCTGAGGTATTGAGTATCGCTAATAAAGTAACTGAATTACAGCGGGTGGATAGTCTGAGAGTGGTTGCAATGATGCAACAGGATCAGATTATAACAAAATTAGAATACGCGGCGGGAGTTGATTCGTCGATTATAGACGCCAAAGATCGGCATATAGAGATATTGGAAGAACGAGTAGAATTGGTTAAACCAAAATGGTGGCAGAACCCTAAAATTGCTTATATTGGTGGAATGGCTACAGTATGATTTACATTGTGGGCTAACGGACAAATAGCGGGATAATTGGAGAGAACAGTGAAAAAATCAGAACTACGTCAAATTATAAAAGAAGAAATTCAAGGCATGGAAGACATTAAATATCTTCAAAAGAATATGCTGGCCGCACTGACTGAAAGTAAGGGTAAAGCCGTACGTGTAGCTTCATATTCAAAGGCAAAAGAATTAAAAGATTTTCAGAAAATCATGGCAAAGAACCCCAAAAATCCACCCATTGATATGACTTTATGGACACGACCACAGGGGCCATATGGTACACCAGAAGAATATAGAGATCATTTTGGTTGGACACAATTAACAGTACTTGGTCCAAGAGAAAACTACAGGGTAGTCATATTATATGAAAACGGAAAATGGGTACAAGGACAATAAAAAAATGAACGATGCACAAAAAATAAAAGAGGCGATGAAGAAAGAGTACATTAAGTGTGCTATGGACCCCGTTTATTTTATGAGAAAATACTGTATTATCCAGCACCCACAACGGGGAAAAATCAATTTTAACTTATATGATTTTCAGGCCCAGACATTAAATGATATTGTAAGTAATGATTTTACGGTAATTCTTAAAGCTAGACAACTGGGATTATCTACATTAACCGCTGGATATTCACTTTGATTAATGACATTCAATACAGATAAAGATATTCTAGTTATCGCGACAAAGCAGGACAAAGCAAAAAATTTAGTAACAAAAGTAAGGGTTATGCATGCAAATCTGCCAAGCTGATTAAAATCCAAATGTACCGAGGATAACAGACTTTCGATGAGTTACAGCAATGGTTCAAGAATCAAAGCTGATACATCATCTCCAGACGCTGCACGCTCGGAATCACTTTCATTATTGATTCTTGATGAAGCAGCATTCATTCCAAAAATTGACGATATATGGACAGCGGCTAAAATGACATTGGCTACTGGTGGCCGTTGTATTGCATTAAGTACACCGAATGGTGCTACTGGTTGGTTTCACGATATATGGGTAGGGGCAGAAAACGAAGTTAATTCGTTTTTTCCAATTTATCTTCACTGGACATTGCATCCAGACCGCGACCAAGCATGACGTGATGTTCAAGACCTCGATTTAGGACCCGAACTTGCTGCACAGGAATGTGATTGTTCATTTATCACTTCTGGTAAATCGGTAGTTCCAGGTCCAATTATCCAATGGTATCTTGAAAATTTGAAAAAAGAACCGATTGCAAAAGAGGGCATCGATGGCAATTACTGGAAATGGAAATATCCCGAACAGGACAAAACCTATGTGGTATCCGCGGATGTGGCACGTGGTGATGGAAAAGATTATTCAGCATTCCACATAATTGATATTGATAACTTGGAACAGGTGGCGGAATATCAGGGTAAACTTGATACTAAGCTATTTGGAGATTTATTGGTAAATGCCGCTACAGAATACAATGACGCCTTGTTAATCATTGAAAATGCGAACATTGGGTGGGGGTCAATTCAACAAGTGGTTGATAGGGATTATAAAAATTTATTTTATGCGACTAGTGACATGAAATATGTGGATACAAAATCTCAAATGACAAATAAGTATTATAGAGATGACCGAAAAATGGTCGCTGGATTCACTACAACCAGCAAAACTAGACCATTGATCGTAGAAAAATTAGTAGAATATTTTAGAGATAAAACCGCAATAGTTTATTCAAATAGGCTCATTAACGAATTATTTTCATTTGTATATGGACCATCATTGGCACAGGCCGATTATGGAGCAAATGATGATTTGGTAATGAGTTTTGCAATTGCACTATGGGTGCGAGATACCGCAATCCGACTACGGACTGAGGGGGTATTGGCCCAAAAGAATCTGATGAAACAGATGATTGATTATCAACCAATGTATAAGGAAAACGAAAACGAAAACGATTCCTGGGAAATGGATGATGGTCATGGTGAAAAAATAGATTTAAACGCGTGATTATTAGGATAACATAGAAAAGAGGAAAAAATGGCTGAAAGCAAATTAGCACAAAATTTAAAAAGATTATTTTCTGGAACCGTTATTGTTCGCAATATTGGTGGCCGGAAATTAAAAGTTATAGACACCGACAATGTCCAATCCACCGTTAATCGGAATTTTATGGATAGATATACTCGGTTGTATTCATCTATGGGTGGAACAACAGGCCGTGCTATTCAGTTCTACCAAGCTGGACAGAGAATGGCATTATTCAAAGATTATGAACAAATGGATAGTGATGCTATCCTTTCTTCTGCACTGGATATTTATGCCGATGAATCCACAATGAAATCTGAATATGGTGATGTAATAGAAATTACAGCCGAAGATGAGGGTGTAAGGGAAACTTTACATAACTTGTATTATGACATCTTGAACGTGGAATTCAACTTGTGGCCATGAGTTAGAAATATGTGTAAATATGGTGATTTCTTCTTGCACTTGCAAATAGATGATAATTATGGTATATATAATGTTGTACCAATGTCAGCGTATGACGTGGTTCGACTTGAAGGATTAGACCCAGCCCGACCAAATGAAGTTAAATTTCAATTGGGTGAGGGTGAAACACGGCATGGAATTAAGGGGACAGACGAAACAGAAATGCTGGAAGATTACGAAGTAGCACACTTCAGATTACACTCGGATTCAAATTACTTGCCATACGGTAAGTCAATGATCGAAGGTGCCCGTAAGGTTTGGAAACAATTAACACTAATGGAAGACGCTATGTTAATTCACAGAATTATGCGTGCGCCGGAAAAACGTATTTTCAAATTGGATATTGGTAATATTGCCCCAAATGAGGTTGAACCATTTATGAAATCGGTTATTGCCAAAATGAAAAAGACTCCAGTAATGGATGAAACGACTGGTGAATATAACCTTAAATACAACATGCAAAATCTTACTGAAGACTTTTTCCTACCCGTACGTGGTGGAGATAGTGGAACTGAAATTGATACATTGGGTGGGTTGGAATACGATTCAACTGATGATATCGAATATTTGAAAAACAAAATGATGGCCGCGTTGAAAGTACCTCGGGCATTCTTGGGATATGATGAGGCTCTAAATAGTAAATCCACATTAGCCGCTGAAGATGTTCGTTTCGCTAAAACGATTGAACGAATTCAAAGGGTAATAGTAGATGTACTTATGAAAATCGGTGTGGTACACTTGTACGCACAGGGTCATAGAGATGAAAAAATGCTTAATTTTGATTTGAATTTAACTAATTCATCCATTATGTTTGAAGAAGAAAGACTTGAATTATTGAATAATAAAATATCAGCGGCTAGTTCACTATTACAAGATGACTTGGCTCCTACCAGTTGGATATATGATAATATTTTCAAATTCGGTAAAGCTGAACAGGAACAAATTAGACTTGAATTGATCAAGGATAAAAAGCGTAAATTCCGTTATCAGCAAATTGAGGACGAAGGCAATGATCCATTGAAAAGTGGTGAAGCAGTCGGTACTCAAGGTGCAATGATGGATGCTGGCGGTGAAGAAGGTGGTGGTGAAAAACCCCCTGTACCCGGTGGCGCACAAGAGGAAAATTATAGTGATTATGGGGAAGATCAAGAAGTTCCCAAAGGTGGTTTTGAGGGCGGAGGTCGTCCAAAAGAAGGTCCCAAATATGGTAAGGATGGCTCAGTAACTGGGCGTGATCCGATAGGAAAACACGATATGAAAAAGAATGCAAGCGCCAGTCCGAAATACGGAAAAACCCTATCTCTTGCACATTATGCTTCACTTAAGAAAAGATTAGGTGAAAAATTTGTCGAAAAAAATCAAAAAATATTAAACGAAACTGAAGACATTGAAAAAGAATATAAAGACGATATTTCTGAAAATGCAGACGCTGAATAGGCGCCGTTTTTAAGAAGTTTTAATATTTATAAGTAAGATAAATTGCATAGGATTTATTAATTATTGGAGTAAAAGTATGAGTAAAAATTTGCGACATTCTAAAATTAAGAATACAGGGATACTGTTTGAACTATTGTCCAGACAAATAACCGTGGATGTTCTTAACAACAGGAAAAATTCCGCTGCCATAGATATTCTTAAGAAGTATTTTAACGAGAATACAGATTTGGGCAAGGAACAACAGTTGTATAAAATTTTAATAGGTGAAAATTATAACATTGAAGCAAAAGCTGATAAACTTATTGATGCCGTGGTAACGTCACGGCAGAAAATTAAGAATTCAAATTTACGCGGTGAAAAATATAATCTCATAAAAGAGATTAAAGAACATTATAACGTAGATGAATTTTTCGCGGCTAGAATTCCTAGCTACAAAGTGTACGCTTCTATTTATAAATTATTTCTAGCGGAAACATCAGCGGACACATTTGATCCGACTGAGATGGTTGATAGTAGATTTACTATATTGGAACATATTGTAAGATCACCAATTTCCAAGGAAAATAAAGAAAAAAGAATTGTTAGTGAATACAAGAAACAAGAAAAAGACTTGCGATTGCTATCATATCAAATTTTAGTGGACAAGTTCAACGAGCGATATTCTTCATTGAATGCTGCTCAAAAGCGACTATTAAAAGAATATATCAACAATATATCAAATACCAACAACTTGAGGGAATTTATCAATACGGAAGTTAAAAAAGTGACATCTGAATTGAAAACATTATTGCCCAATGTTGATGATAAAATCACAACTATCAAATTGCGAGAAGCGATTAATCAGATTGGACATTTGACAAAGGGTAAATTGGTTAAGGATGATCAGGTTGTCAAAATGATGAGATATTACCAACTGGTAAAAGAGATTAAGAAAACCCTTAAGGGAGATAAATAATGAGTGACGCGTTAAGAAATTACATCCGTAGTATCATCGAGCAAGAAATATCAGAAGCTAATGTGACTGGTAATATTGACGGTGGTGAGGGCCCACCTAAAACTCCCAATGCTTTCAGAAATGGGAAAAATGGGAAAGTGGAAAAAACTGGTCGTGCCCAAGGTCATAAAGACCCAGAGGTATTTGACTATAAAAAGGCTGATATTACAAACAAATACATCAAAAATTTATACGAAGATATGAAAAATCGCCGACCATTGACTGAAAAATTATCAATGGAAATGGATGAATTGAAAATCTATATTGATAATAACCAACAATTATACAAACAACGATTTCTTCCGATATTGAAAAATTTATCTCGGAAAAAGAAATCTGGTAAATATGACCGACATCTAGCACCAAAGCTTTTTATGTATTTGGTAGACGATGGAGCTAAAGGGTATGTTAAAGATCACGGTTCAAATGACGATACAGTTCGTGGCATGTTTCCTAAAAAAGATAGAATGGAATTGGCTAAAGATTACGCTGAAGATTTTGAGGGTGCATATGAAAGTAAAGAATATGACTTTATGGAATCGGTAAATGAAGATATGGCACCTGGTAAAGTTAAAGCGGCTGAAGGTGATTTGGGTAAATTAAATCATGCCTCTTGATTAATTAGCTCGGTTGCAAAAGACTCAGCTGATTATTCTAAATCTTCCAGCTCAAAAATTGCTGTAATATCTAAGGGCTTGGATGGGGTATTGAAATATTTCAAAAAAGATACTGGAGTTAAAGGGAGATAATGATGAATAGACAATTACTGGTCGACTACCTATTATTCGATGTTTCACCCATTCAAATAGCCGAATCCGTTAAAAATAATGGTAAGGTAATTGTACAGGGTGTATTGCAAAGGGCTGATGCTGAGAATCAGAATGGTAGAATCTATCCGAAGAAAATTTTAATGAGAGAATCGGGCAAATATGCTGATAATTTCATCAAACAAAAACGTGCAATGGGGGAACTGGATCACCCAGATAGCTCCGTTGTTAACCTACAAAATGTATCTCACAATATTGTGGAAATGCATTGGGAAGGTGATAATTTAGTTGGTACTATTGAAGTACTGGGTACACCTTCTGGTAACATTTTAAAAGAATTATTCCAAGCTGGAATCAAACTGGGTATTTCATCCAGAGGTTTAGGTTCAGTACAACAATCTGAAGCCAAATCATCGGCACAGGAAGTACAGGACGATTTTGAATTAATTGCATTCGATTTCGTTTCAAATCCATCTACACATGGTGCATTTATGTATCCAGTAAATGAATCGGTTGATCCATATACAAGAACGTGTGGCAAGTGGTGCAAGGTAGAATCAATTATTAACGATATTATCAGGGGATAAGAATGAAAAAATCAGAATTAAGACAAATTATTAGAGAAGAAATTCAACGGTTAAACGAGCTATCCGATGATTATGATGCGCTGTTCCAAGCAACCTCACGGGGCGGTAAAGAAAAGTTTAAAGTGTATCAGTCCGATATAGATAAAAAACATAAATCATATTCTTATGAAGAACGGAACGGTGGGGGTGGTATTAGTGGCGATGTTAAAGGTAATATCCTTGCTAAATTAATTGGTTCAATGATTAGTGATACTGGAATGTACTCTAAGTTAATTGTTGATAAATTTGGTGTATGGAAAGATTTTGAAGAATTTGCCAAAGAATATAGAAAGAAATATTTAAGCTTTTTTAAAGAGCCAAAAGGTTCGCCAAATCGTAAACTGTATTTTGATGGGTTGTGGAAAATTTCAGATGCAGTAAAAAAAGGACAAAACTTAAAAAGCTATGCGTCTAAAATAATGAAACTTATGGATGCAAAGGGGAGTTAAATAATGAAAAAATCAGAACTAAGACAACTTATTAGAGAAGAAATTCAAGCTTTGAATGAAGCTTCATACAGTAACCTAAAGTGAAGTGATTTTGGAATGCCTGAACCTCCAGATAGTAAAGATGAAGATTATATTGAATTGAAATCTGCAAAGGGTTTTGCCATAGATTTGCATGGATACTTCTTTAATATGAATAATGATAATGAGGAATATAAACGTGGATCGGCCGGTTGGAAAAAAATATACAAGAAATTATCCAGCAAAGATAAAAAACTTACAAACGATCTTCTCAAAAAATGGGCGGGATTGTAATATGAAAAAGAAGCTATATACAATATATTTTACAGCCACAAAAAAAATAGAAAAATTTATAAAAGATAATAAACTGGATGCAACGGTGGAAAAATCACCAGCATTCATTACATGGGTATACGTCTCAGAAAAAGATGAAGCCGCTGTTAAAAATTACATAGAAAAAGAAAACCTAACCAAAGGCTTGGGCAAAGAATTTATCCGAGTGGGAGAAAATACAATGAAAAAAAGAACAAAACTAGCAGACTTATTGAGTGAACATGCGTTCGAAAGAAGTTTTGGAGAACCAAATCCTACTCTAGAGGATACCATTAATGCACATGGCAAGAAAAATGTCAATGAAGCTAAGACATCTGGGCAGTATTGGCTGGAAGAACTTGAAGAAATTGAAGATGAATTGGATAAAGCTTTTGGTAATTTAGAAGTAATTTTGAATGAGAATTCAAGTGAAGATTGGTTCAATAAAGCATATTCACAGTTTGATAGGGGTACAAATATCATTGAAAATGGTATATCGATATTGAAAAAAGCCGCTAAATTAATTAAAGCCTAAGGAAAAATAGATGCCATCGGTTAGTAAACAACAACAAAAATTATTCGCTCTTGTCAAAGCATACAAAGATGGCAAGAACAGTAAGGTTGACCAAAAAGTCAAAGATATCGCGGGGAAGATTTCCGATGAGGACGCTGACGATTTTGCTTCAACTGATACTAAGGACCTTCCTACCAAAGTAAAGAAGGAAGAAAGTATTAGACAACTAATCAGAAAAGAAATTGAATCGATTAATGAAGCTGAGAAAAAGAGGGATCACGCAAAGGAATACCAAGCACGAAAAAGCTATTATTACAAAAAATTTCAGTCCTCACCAGAGAAGAAAAAATACAGAGCCGAGCTGAATAAGTACAATAGAGATAATGGTACATACGGCAATGGTGATGGTAAGGATGCTTCACATAAGAACGGCAAAATTGCTGGATATGAGGATCAGAGTAAAAATAGAGGTCGAGCAGAGGGTAGCCGAGTAAAGGGTAGTAAGAGAAAAAAAGCAGGCCCGAATGAAGAAATTACAATGAATGAAGTAAAAACGGAATTTAAAATAGGCGATATTACAGTTGGCAAGGATAATAAGGGCATCAGCACTCAAAATTTCGGGATTAGGTATTATTATCAAAAACCAAAAGGTGCAAAACATATGGAATCCGATTTGGGAAAATTTATGGTATCTCTTGGTAATATGGTATCTAATGCAGATAAGGCCAAAATTACTAAACGATTAAAAGAATCTACTGAAGAACAAATGGTTAGAAATCTTGTTAGAAGCGAATTAAAAGAGGTGATGAAGAAATCAACCGCGTATGGATATACGAAGGATGGCATTGTAAAATTTAAAGGCTCAAAAAAGGATTCAACTAAAAAGGCTAAAGCTGAGCAGAAAAAAAGCCCCGAATCTAAAATTAGTATATTTATGAATCATGGCGTTAACGTCGGTGATAAATATGGACAAAAGAATGAAATCGATTTACCAGCAAACCTTCACTTGCGACGAGCTCAAATGGGCACCGTCGGTGATATGTCATAGGAGACAATAATGAAAAATAAAGATATGATGGAAATGAATAAAAAGTGGAGAGACTGGAGACTAGAGGAATACATTGAAGAAGATACTTTAAATGAGGCTAATTATGAAGTTGGTGAACTGGAAAAGGCTGAAAATGGTCATAATTGGAAATATAAAATGAACCTCAAAATCGGTGGCACTGAAAATGAATCAAAACATCTATCAATAACAAAAAAACAATTTGATGCTATAAAAAAGATTTTAAGTAAATAGGAGACAAATAATGGCAAAGAAAAAACAAAAATTAGACGAACACATGCTATCAATAGTCGGTGGTTTTGTTAATCCAACGAACAACTTTCATCACTATAAATTGAGCAATATTGCCGAAGAATTTGTAGCTGAAGAAGACGGTCCCAAATACGATCTTAAGGAATTCCAAGAGGAAGTTGCTGGGTATAATGAGATTGGTAAAATGATTTATCGTGAAAATGATATCAGAGAAACTGCTCAGAAACTGGCTAAGATGTGTGAGATTGCAAAACATCATTCTCTTAATAATGTAGATGAAGCATTCGATAAGATAACGATCAATAAGAACATGAAAACATTAGGCAACCATGCAAAGGAGTTCACTAAGATTGCAGGAGATGCCGCTTCAGTGCAACAGCGTATGGAGTCGCTATATGAGGACATGGGTCACATTTTAGGGCGTTATTATAACATCAATGAGGCAGAAGTTTCTGAAAATAGTGATACCGACGTTAGAGCGATAGGCAAGAAAATCAAAGAGAACGATGGCAAATACGAAGAATTCTTCAGAAGTGCTATGCAGAAATTTGGTATTTCTTCTCCAGACGAATTGGAAGATGAGAAAAAGAAAAAATTCTACAATTATGTGGATAAGAACTATCAGGCTAAGACTGAAGGTAAACTCCATGAAGCCAGTAAATTCTCAATGGGCAGTGATGACGATTTAACGGATGAAGATAGAGAATTGGCATCTCAAGATCACATTGAGCGAAAATTAAAAGGTAAGAAAATTGGCGAATGGGAATTTGGATATGATCAAATGTCTGGTGCATGGGAATGGTCTCGTGACAGCGATGATACATTAATATATGCTACCCTATTTTGGGATGGAGATGGATCGGGATTGCCAATTAATGTGATAGACGATGGTGGTGATTATGACGATAAATTTAAACCGAATTTTGTTAAATATACTACAAAAGGTGCCAATGAAGATTTGAAATTCTATCTAAAAACAATGAAAAAAGTATTAAAAGACGCTAGCCGGAGATATTAAATAAATGAAATTAGACGAAAAAGCATATATAGGTGATTTGGTAAAGATCAAACATAGTGCCTATAAGGATTTAATGAGGCGTTTTAAAGTCAATAAAAAAGTAATATCGGGTGCTTTTAAGGTATTACTTAAAGACCCAGGTTCAATAGACGTTAGATCGATTGTCAATAAAAAAAAATATCAACTGAGCTATGGTGACTATACACCAGCCACATTTCAAAATTATAAAAATGATTTAAAAGCAGCATGGAGTGAAGATATGGATACAAAACCAAAACGAACTACTGTAAAAGAAATACACAAATGGTTCAGAGGACTTGAAGAAAATAAGTGGAGAAAAACCTATCCAATTGACGCACGCAGAATTAACTACTTTGTGAACAATCACGGATTAAATGAAGAGGAAATTGCCGAAATGCCAAAATCACTCAGGAAAAAGAATCCCAATGCATCATATGTACGGGAACAAAAGTACGCCACTAAATTTGTGGAACAACGTGATAAATCAAATAAACTTGAAGAAATGGTGCGCACAGAAATTAGAAGCATTTTAAGTGAAATACTCACAGAAAATGCGGATTATAAAAATATGTCAATTGATGAACTGGCTGATGTCATTTCAAGTGATTGGAAAAAAGTAAATTACGCCGCAAAGCCGTATTTGGATGCTATGTTTAGTCTCGAGAAAATTACTGATGATTATTATCAGGATTCTGGAAGATCAGTGGTAGCATACTTTCTATCCAATGCAAGGTCTTGGACAGGCCCAGTGGCTAAAGAGGTCAAAAAAGAGCTCAAACGAAGAATAAAATAACAAAAAACAAAAGAGGTTTACATGATTAAAGTAAAGGTCATAGATGGAAACATCGAAAAAGCACTTCAGATAATGAAGAGAAAAATTAAAGATACAAGATTGTTCGTGGAACTAAGGGAAAATGAACAGTATAAAAAACCGTCTGAGGTCCGTAGGGAACGGAAAGCAAAGGCAAAAATACGAGAGAAATACCGTACATTGGAGACACAAAATGGGAAAACCAGCTAAAAAGATTCTAAAACTTTCAAACCTAATTGAAGGGGAAATCCCATTCAGCGAGGCTGTAATTCGTGAAATGGTCAGGGATGAAATCAATGAAGCCAATTATAGAGGCTTGGTTGATCAGTCCAAAAAGATTATGAAAAAATTAAAAGACGCCAAATTGAGCCCAGAGGATGTTAAAAAATTAACACTAGCACTGCGTCAAATTGAGTCCATACTGAATTACGCTTAGGAGCATAATATGAAAAAATCAGAATTGCGACAAATTATTAGAGAAGAAATGACTATCCAAGAGGGCAAATGGACTCCAAATGCTGACAAACTCCATAATGGTATAGTTAAAACGGCTAAAAAAATATGGGGCAATGGCACCCAAATGGATTATGATGTGTCGAACGGTACGGGCATGATTGTGATTTATGATGGTGACGTTGAATATGAAGTAACAATAAAAATACACTAATAAAGGGCATTGGATATGAAAAAATCAGAATTGCGTCAAATAATCAGGGAAGAAATTCAGAAATTAACTGAAGCTAGAGTTTCTGGTAAAATCCAAGGGATTGTCAATAAAGTGGCCAAAAAATATAAGCTAGAAAAAAATATGCGAGCATATATTACTGGTGAAAATATTTTATCCGTGGTAGTTGATCAAGAACGCGGCCCAGGATTTATAGTGGGAATGACCGCCCAAGAACGGGAACGTGTATTTGCACAAGCAAAAAAAGCACTCCCAGAGATACAGAAACTAATAGAAAAATTTATTAACGCCGAAGATGCTGGAGTTGATATGAACAGTTTAAAAAGTGGAATGGCTGGTAGTATGTATATAGTATCAGACGATTTCTTAAAATAATATAAAAATAAAGGATACACAAAATGGAAAAGACAACAGAACTATACGAACAAATTACAAAACTATTCGCTGACTTTCAAGCCAATCACGAAAAATTCGTTGAAAAGGGTAATAAAGCCGCAGCAGGCAGGGCCAGGAAACACTTGGGCGAGATCAAGAAACTTGTAACTGAATATCGAAAGGTATCAGTAGAAGACTCTAAATAGGAGATAACAATGAAAAAATCGGAATTGCGTAAAATCATCCGCGAGGAAATTCTAAAAGAAAAGAGGGGTTCCGAAGTATCTACTGGTGATCTTTCACCTTTGAAGAAATTCATGGTATATAAGATTAAACAGAGTGGCATGAATCCTTGGGTAGTTGGAAAATCCAAAGATGGAAAATATGAAATAAGTGCGGTGGTATTTGAAGACCCAAGTGGATTTGGGTATAAAGATGGCCGAGTATCTAAATTGTGGATACGTGATATTAAAACCAAAGATGAGGTATATTGGGATCGGGGTCATTGGGCTGGTAATGATAAACCAGCTAAAGGTTCACCTGAAGCCAAATTATTTGATATGTTTATCAAAGCGGTCAACAACTAAAGGATATACAGATGAAAAAATCAGAACTGCGACAAATTATAAAAGAAGAACTTTTAAAAGAAGCTAAAAATCCCCATGTCAAAACAGTCCAAAAAATGTTTTCCGATATGGAAGACCTCCACTACGAGCTCGCCCATGAATATTCGGGGGGAGATGGTGATTTGGAAGATATGACATCAGGCAAAGTTTTGAAAGTATGGATTGATAGAATATTGAATGACTTGGAACACATGGAAGCACATTTGAAAAGATTAAAATAGGAAAACATCATGAAAAAATCAGAACTGCGTCAAATTATTAGAGAAGAAATTCAGAAATTAACTGAAAATAAGTATGCGGATGCGGTTGAAACACTAGTGAAACCGAAAATCGCGGCTAAACATTTAAAGAATTTAAGTGACAGCACATTGTCACCTATACAATTTGGTGCATATCTTGAGGATTATATGATGCACCCTAAAGAGTATGGTATAAATGTTAAGGGGAAATATTATCAAGCCATAGTTAGTGCATATGAAGATATATATCCCGGACACTCAGAAATGAATGCCTCAGAAACTAAAAAATCAGATTTTTATAAAGAATATGTAAAGGCTAGTAAATAATGAAAAAATCAGAACTACGACAAATCATAAAAGAAGAAATTCGGACATTAAATGAAGGTATTCAGGGAAATCCCATAAAAGGATCGTCGGTTGATCAATGGTCAAAGGCGATAGTTAATTCCGGAAAAGTTAAGTCTGGTGATTCCAATGATAAGTTAATCAAAGCTATTTATGCGTATGTTAATGGCACGCTAAAGAAATCTACCAGATGATTCTGGGATACTGATCAAGTCAAGTTTAAATATAACATGATTGATGGTATTAAGCACCACTTAAAGGATGAATAATGAAAAAATCAGAACTACGACAAATTATACGGGAAGAAATTAAGAAAATTAATGAAGCTGGCTGGGAACCTAAGAAAACCCTTAAAGGTAACTTTCATGACGCACTGGATCAAATGGAACGTGCATATGATTGGAATTATGTTGAAGGTGAAGGTAATGCAACCAGATTTGATTTTCAGGGTGGCCGCAATTCAATGTGGTTATATGACTACGGTGCAATTGATGGGAATGTCCCCAATGATTCCGAGGTTAAAAAAGTATTGAAGAAATTTGGATTCAAAAAATAATGAAAAAATCTGAGCTACTCCAAATAATCAGGGAAGAAATACAGGCTCTAAATGAGGCGGCTGGATACGGTGATCATACAAAATATATAAGTAACAATGAAAAACCAGTAGCTACAAATCGTTCATACTGGCAGTGAGAATATGATTCAGATGCTACAAACGCTTGGATTTTCTTCAATACCAAAACTTCTGGGTTAAGATTGGTAATTGAAAAGGCTCATATTAAAAGTGGCCTTGGCAAAGGTGTACATACTAGTAATTGATCGTGAAAAATTGGTGATCTTAAAAAGCCAGAACTTGGCAAAATTAGACCTATATTAAAAGACAAAGGAAATAAGAAAACCAGAGGTGGCTACCCATTTCCTGTCAAATGGACAATTCCAGGTGGCAAGGAATTATCACTCGGTATCATTATGAAAGGTCTGAAAAAGTATTGGAATGAACTTCAAAAGAAAAATGAATTAAAAGAAATAGAGCTCACTATCAATGAGGGTGCATTTGCCGATTTCAAAAAATTCATAGAAAAGGGCATGGAACAACACACCATTGAAAAGTATATCAAAGCCAATGCTGTTAAGATGTTTAAAGGAATTCCAAATGGCAGTGGATTTGATGAACTCAAAAGAGCTATATTAAGTTATGCAAATGCATATGAAGATGGCATGAGCAAAGCAACTAAATCCAAGCGGTATAAGGTTGTCCAAGGTATATTTATGAAAAGTCCAAAGGTTGAAAAGTGGTTTTTCCCAGGACTAAGGCGTGGTAAAATAACCCGTGAATATTTGAGACTATTTGTTTATAACTTTGCAATATCCAATAAGAGTACAAATGAAAAAATGGACATGGGTAAGGTCAGAGCCGCACGTGCAACCGAATTGGATGAAAAATTAAATTTCCCCGCCAAAATGACCATTGGTGGTTTTGTCAGTATAATAATCGGTGGAAGCATTCTAAGCCAAGTACCAGATTTGGCTGGCATTCGCCCATCTGGGTTATGGGAATTGATAGGATGGGTATTGGTTGCATTTGGAGCGGGATTTGCATATATGGGTCCCATAGTTTCAATGGGAGAATACGATGGGCAAATGACAACCGATGAAGGACTAACTGAAGACACCAATCCGATCCAACAATTTAAAAAATTCGCCGCAGGTAAAGTGCCAGATTCCAAAATGAAAATGGCCGACAAACAGGTTGAAAAAGCTGTAAAAACGAAAGTATCAGGACCTTTGAAACAAAAAGCAATACAGGCTCACGACGATTTAACTAAAGCGGTCGAATCGGGTAAAAAGAAGGAAATTGCCAAAGTATTAATAAATTTCATTAAAGCAGTCAAAAAGGGATAATATGAAAAAATCAGAATTACGTCAGATCATAAGAGAAGAAATTCAGAGCTTGCAAGAAGATAGAAAAGCCGACTTCCTACGCCAAGCATTTGCAAAACAGGACAATCATGGGTATCTGGTAGTAACTCAGGGTGGTAAATTCGGTAAAAAGAATTTCAAAAAAGGTCAGAAGCTGACCATATTGGGCAGAACATCAAAAGCATTACATCCATCACAACAGGGACTAGTAGTAATGAATCCCAGTGGCAGAGGTGAATTCGTAGTATACGATCACTTCCTAAAAGACGAATCTGTATTCAAAATTGTCAAAGAGGGCAAGATAAATGAAGATAGAAAAGTGAAGGATTTAAAAAAGGGCAACGATTTTTGGTTTGAAGATAAACCATATAGATTTGTTAGTGCTTCGGGAGATAAAGTCACCGCTCTGGCACAAAATCACAATAAACAATATGTCATTCGTGTAACTTTAAATATTAAGGGCGGAATAATACCCGATTCTAAACTCGGAGATTTCGAAAAATATTTGAGAGCTGGCGGAAGGCAATGAGACTAATGAAAAAATCAGAACTACGACAAATAATTAGAGAAGAAATTCAAGCATTAAATGAGAAATCTGGTAAGGATTTTGAACATTATAGTGAAATTGTTTTTAAGGGTATGACAAATTTAAATGCTTATTTACTTAATATTGCAAAAAATAAGAAACTACATAATAGATTGAACAAGATTACGGAAAAGTGAATTGATGAAGTCGAAGATATAAAGAGCGATCTTGGGGAATAATATGAAAAAATCAGAATTACGACAAATGATAAGGGAAGAACTTTTAACTGAAAGCGATGTGGTAACAAAGGCTGATCTAATAAAAGTTGAACAGGAATTGTGGGAAGAAGTGGAAAATTTTATAGAAAAATTGTTAAAGAAAAAATATAAAAAATGAAAATAAATGGGTTTTTTATCGCCTTTTGGTAAATGACCTGATATTTATATGTAAATACGATATGGGCGACTTCCGCCATCATATATCGCAATCAAAACAAACCGCATTGAAGTTCCTAATAACTTTAGTAAATCCACAATTGGAAAATTGGAGAAATAAAAATGGATGATCTTTTAAAAAACGCTATTGCAGATGCAAAAGCAGTAAGGGAAACCGCACTAGCTAATGCTCGTATAGCTCTAGAAGAGGCATTTCAACCACGTATTCAATCAATGTTAGCTAAGAAAATTCAAGCTGAAGTTGATGACTTTGAAGACGAAGACGAATTTGAAGATGAGGAATCATTTGACGATGAGGAATCATTTGATGAAGCCGACGACGACTTTGAAGATGAAGATGTTGCAGTCGAACCCGAAGAGGGCGAGATTGAAGATATCGAAGTAGACGGTGATGAATTTGAGGGCGAAGATGAATTTGACGCTGAAGAAGCACCCGAACTTGAAGACGATGAAGAAGAATTCGACGAATCTGAAGATTTTGACGCAGACGACGAATTTGGTGATAGTGATGAATTTGAAGAAGAGGACGAGGATGACTTGGACTTGGAAGCAGTAATTCGTGAACTAGAATCTGAAATCGATGAAGAATACGAAGATGAAGAAGAAATGGATATGGACATTGAGGACGATGAAGACGAACTTGATGAAAATGATGTATCTTCAGACATTGGTAAATCTGACAACAAACAACCTGGTAAAGCAAATCAAACATCTGGAATCGGTACAGTCGGTAAGGCTAAACTGAAAGAAGTTGATGAATTTGAAGATGAGGACGAAGAAGAAGAATTCGATGAAGATATCGACCTTCAGGAACTTCTTAATCAGCTTACTGAGGAAGAAACAGAAGAAGATACTAATGAACAGGTAGAAACCCTACAGGCTGAGCTTACTGAGCACCGTGAAGTGGTCAAGTACTTACGTGACAAATTGAATGAAGTTAACCTGCTTAACGCAAAATTACTTTATTCCAACAAACTGTTCCGTTCCTTTGAACTGGACAATAGTAAGAAATTTAAAGTGGTTGAGACTTTCGACCGAGCAAAAAATATTCGTGAGGTCAAGTTGGTATATTCAACATTGGCAGAATCATTTGGTGCACGTGTCACTAGAAAACCTAAATCACAACTATCTGAAAACAAACGAAACAATAAGGTACGGAGCTCAAGTTCCAAGCCTGTTCGATCAACCAAACCTAAGAATGAGAATATCTTAACCGAAGGTCAGGAATTGAAAGAACGTTTCCAAAAACTCGCAAATATTAAATAGGAGAATTTAAATGAGTAAAAGCTTACAAACAATCGAAAAACTAATGACCGGTTACTCCCCCGTTCGTAAGAGATTAGAAGAATCCAAAGCACTTGTGTCAAAATGAGAGCCTACTGGACTTCTTGAAGGTCTTGCCCGTGAACATGATGTCAATAACATGGCAGTCTTGCTTGAAAACCAAGCACGTCAGCTAATTGATGAAGCATCCAAAACAGGTACAGCATCTAACTCTGAAGAATGGTCTGGCGTTGCCCTTCCATTAGTTCGTAGAATCTTTGGTGAATTAGCAGCACAGGAATTCGTTTCTGTACAACCTATGAACCTTCCTTCTGGACTTATTTTCTATCTAGATTTTAAGTATTCTACAGCACAACCAGGATTCGATAGTGGGTCCGACATTTATGGTGACACAAGTTCATCTGGTGATGCAACTGGTGGTCTTTACGGCGCAGGTCGTTTTGGATATTCCTTGAATGATTCAACTGCAACCGCAGCATCAACCGCAACTGCATCCGCAGTTTGGGGCGATGTAGCATTTGAACCAGACCTTTCTGCTTCAATCGCCGCAGGTTCACTTCTTAAAATTACTATTCCGAAAGCAAATGTTAGCTCAGTTGCTGATAGTGATGCAATCCGTTCATTTGTACTTAGTGGCTCCGGTCTAACCGAAGTAACTACACTATACCCCGCTTACAGCGCACTTAGTGGTACAAACTATACATTTATTATTAATCCTGCATCCACCCCAGAAGCAACTGGTTCGTGGTCAGTGAAATATAGTAAACAACCTACTGACGTCACTCGTGGTGATTTCGAACAGACGACATTTACAACGCCTGCTCCAAGTACTGATGATGATATTGGTATCCCTGAGATCGACATTCAGATGCGTTCGATTCCGATCGTCGCAAAGACCAGAAAGTTAAAAGCTATCTGGACACCTGAATTAGCTCAGGATTTAAACGCATATCACAGCGTTGACGCCGAAGCAGAATTAACTGCTATGTTGTCAGAATATGTGACGATGGAAATTGACTTGGAAATTCTTGACATGTTGCGTGCAAACGCTTCTGCTAGGACTGAGTACTGGTCAGCAAAGATTGCTAACGAATATAACAGTTCTACTGGTGTATTCGAAGAAACTGCAACCAACGCATCCGCTTACACTAAGGGATTATGGTTCCAGACTCTTGGTAACAAGATTCAAAGAGTTTCTGCTGCAATTCATCAGAAAACACTACGTGGTGGTGCTAACTTCCTAGTTGTTTCTCCGGAAACTGCTACAATCATCGAAAGTATTCCAGGTTATGCTGCAGATACGACCGGTGAAGCATCAATCACTTCATTTGCAATGGGTGTTCAAAAAGTAGGTATGTTGAATAACAGATTTACAGTTTACAAGAATCCTTACATGCACGAAAACGTCATTCTTGTCGGTTTCCGTGGAAGTAACTTCTTAGAAACTGGTGCTGTTTACGCTCCATATGTACCATTGATCATGACTCCATTGGTATATGACCCAGTAAATTTCACGCCCCGCAAAGGCGTCATGACGCGTTATGCTAAAAAGATGGTAAGGCCCGAATTTTACGGGACAATCGTCGTAGCAGATACGAACTTAGTCTAGTAATTACTGGTTAAACGTACAAAACTAAAAGCCTCCTTCATTGGGGGCTTTTTTTTGCGCAAAAATAAATCGGGTGTTTGAGGTTTCACCTGATACTTATTATTAAAGGAGAGTTATATGGAAAATTCTATGGACATAATATACAAATTGACAAGCCCCAGTGGGAAACATTATATTGGTAGAACACACGATTTTAGTGAACGTATGGCTGGGCACAAATACAAATCCAAAATTGATTCACAATTTCCAATTCATAAAGCCATTAGAAAACATGGCTGGGATAATTTTACTAAAGAAATAATATGTGAGTGCAAATCAGAAGATAGCCCCACATTGGAATCATACTATATTGAAAAATATGATAGCTTTAAAAGTGGTTATAATGCCGTATTGGACACTGAAGGTGGTGGAGATTTATGGGAAGGAAAAAGGGACACCCCAGAATACGAAGCTTGGGTTGAAAAAATGACATTGATAAATGGTGGTTCTAATAATGGTATGTACGGTAAAACACACAAAGATTCTTCAATAGAAAAAATGAAATCGAAAGCTAAAGGTCGATTCTCTAAGCAATGGTACATTGAAAGAAATGGAATTGAAGAGGGCATTAGACTATATGAGGAGAGATGCTTGAAATTGAAAAATCGGAATCTCAAGAAAGGGCCTGATGGTAAATTTGTGAAAAAATCTGAGAATGCCGAGCGTTCACGTGAATCCGATTTTCCAGAACCATCATTCACTCCATTTGAGAATCCAGCGGTTAATCATTATCCATGGCTTGATAAAAAAGAAATACTCCGTGAACTTACACGGGAAGCACAGGACATGGGAATTGGTTATCAGCAAGAAGTAACACTATTATCGGCATTCCCAGGAACTGGAAAGACACATTTCTACGAAGCTTCGGATAAATTGGTATTGGATAGTGATAGTAGCAAATTTGATAAGGGGTATTTTCCAGAGAATTATATTCAGCACATCAAGGATAATGCCAGCAGAGCGGACGTCATCTGCATAAGTAGTCATAAAGAAGTCCGCGATGCACTAGTAGAAAATGGATTGGAGTTCAAATTGATATATCCAGACCGATCACTTAAGGAACATTATATAGATAGATACAAGCAGAGGGGCAGTCCATCGGAATTTATTGAGTTGGTAGAAACGAATTGGGACAATTGGATGGATGAGATGGAAAATCAAGTGGGTTGTGAACATATTGTATTGCAAGAGAATCAATTTGTTTCTGATGTAATGCGTGATCATCCGGTAACGACATCGCAATTATCAGAAAAGGAAAAAGAATAATGCTAGTTGTAAAAACTCATAGATATAGAGAATCGGGTGATGTAACATGCCTGATATGCCATTTACCGCTTTTACATAAGATACACCATCTACCGAAAGAGCTTGATCCTCAATATTGGATAGATTTAAAAAAATATAAGGAAAAGAATAATGACTAGAACCTTATTCATATTGGGCGGCGATGTGATACATGAAACTGCTTATTATGGGGACTGTTCCACGATAAGAGTTATGGAATTATGTGCTATTGCGTTTAGGGTAGTTCGTGTTTTATTTGCTGGAACTGAACAGCATATATATTTGGGGTGGTATCGTGGCGTATAGATTTTGGTTATTCATATCGGATATTGAAAACAAGAGCATTTTGCGTGCCAAGGGATATCATGAAAAACCAGCACACAATCAGCGCCAAGCTATGATGGATGAGATTAAAGCTGGTGGCAAATTTGCTGAATTGAAGAAATATATGGATAATAATGATGTTGCTATTCGTACATTTGATAGGGATATTCCAGCACACAATGAAGTAATGAAGAAATTTCTGAAGATGATTGAAGATGACGATTCAGTATTATATGGAGACAAATAAAATGAAAATGAATTGGCCTATGGAAATACCACAGAACACATTTATTATGGGAGTCGGTGGTGGACAGGATATATTGGGGACATTGCCGTTTATACACAATCGTCCAGATATTATATTGGGAACGTATGATTCGACGAGCTTTGATATTAGGGATTATGTTGGTAATGAAGTATATACTTTTCCGAAGTTGGGACCTGCTATGCTTAAGCCGCTTGTTCAGAAAATTGTAGATGATCATGAGGTCAGTACTATTCTATTGGTAGATGGTGGTGTGGATTCGCTGATGTTTGGTGATGAAGATTTGAAGGGTACTGTATTGGAAGAATATATTTTCATGGCGGCCATTAAGAATATCCAGTTATATAACCCGCGTGATGGGGGCATATTCTTGGTTAATATGGGATTTGGTACTGAGACTGAAGAAAATTTGAATCATTATAGAGTTATGGAAAATATGGCGGCATTGTCATATTCTGGTCAGTTTTATGGCACGTGTGCATTGACTAGAAATCATATAGAATATGTATGGTATAGGCATATATGTGATAAAATTTGGGAGACCAATAAGCCCAGCCATGTACAGTCAAAGATAATTTCTGCCATTGAAGGTAGATTTGGGGATGATAATATGTATAAGCAGGCCGCTTCTAATTTGGCCAAAGTCCATAGTGACGTTGCTTTTATTAATCCACTAATGCCTATTTATTGGTTTTTTGATATGGGTGGGGTATATCAATATAATGAAATCATAGAAGAATTAATTCCAGCTCGCACTAAAGGTGAGGCGTATATGAAATTGCTGGAATTGCAAACCCAGACACGCGATAAAAAAGAAATACCATTGTAAAGGAAACAAAAAGAATGAAGTTTAATAGAAATGATCAGGTAAAATGGAACGGCGAGATATATGAATTTGGGTATTATAATGCCAATAGGGCTATTATATACAGACCCGGTGAGACTGATAAAGCCAATAGGTACATTACGGTATTAGTAGAAGAATTACAAGCTTCTGGCAAGCAACTGC
>Ga0233439_10002104_pt1 | contig 23185 bp, 20 predicted proteins | sample SI_123_September_6_FD_182713 | JGI IMG/M metagenome (GOLD analysis project Ga0233439, IMG submission 182713) | Seawater microbial communities from Saanich Inlet, British Columbia, Canada - SI_123_September2016_100_MG | ecosystem: Environmental > Aquatic > Marine > Inlet | place: Canada: British... | reverse complement strand
GCAGTGTTATCTCAAACGTGGTGACCACGGGCAAATTGACCATCCCGACAATGAAACGGGTCGGCTACCCCCCTGTCTACGCCGGTGCGGTTGAAGCATGTGCATCAACGGGGGGGGCCTTGATGCCCCCCGTTATGGGCGCTGTTGCCTTCCTGATGGCGGAGTTCCTGAACGTTCCCTACTCAACCGTGATGATCGCCGCCGTCGTGCCGGCGGTTATTTTCTATCTAGCCTTGTTATTGCAGGTGGATGCCTACGCCGCCGTGAATGGCCTGAAGGGCATGGATGAAGATGATATCCCGGACTTGTGGGAGACGTTCAAAGGCGGTTGGTACTACATTTTCAGCCTCATCGCCCTGGTCTACATGCTCGTCTGGTTGCGCCTGGACCTTTATGCGCCGTACTACGCGGCAGGCATTCTGATCTTTTGTTCCTTCGCTTTCCGCAAAGGTGAAGCCCGGTTCAATCTGAATACGCTCAAGGAACTGATCGTCGATTCAACAAAAATTATTGCCAACATCATCGCCATTCTAGCTGGTGTCGGGATGATCGTCGGTTCCCTGGCATTCACAGGCGTAGGTGGGGCGTTTTCCCGGGAACTGCTGCAGATAGCCGGCGAAAATTTGTACCTGTTATTGGCCATGGGAGCGGTGACGTCCTTCCTGCTCGGCATGGGGATGACGGTCAGTGCCTGTTACATCTTTCTCGCCATTGTCCTGGGCCCGGCCCTGATCGATGCGGGCCTTGACCCCATCGCCTCACATCTGTTCATCCTATATTGGGGCATGTTGTCCTACATCACGCCGCCCGTGGCCCTGGCTGCCGTCGCAGCGTCCATTATTGCCAAGGCCGATACAATGGCGATTGGCATGCGATCCATGCGCCTGGGCCTGATCAACTTTATCCTGCCGTTTATCTTTGTGCTGAACCCGGCTCTGATCCTGCGGGGGGAATGGGATGAAATTATTATTATGGTTGGCACTGCCCTGGTTGCGGTGTGGTTGATGGCATCGGCCTTTGAAGGTTATCTGAACAAGGCTGGCACCGTCGGTTGGGCTGTCCGCGCCCCGCTTTTGGCAGCGGCTGCCTGTCTGTTGTATCCGGAGATATATTCCAAAGCCGTTGGCGTGGGCCTGATCGTCCTATGTTATGCCATTGCCCTCGTTCAACGAAAACAAGCGACCGCATAGGCTGTCATCTATAGGGATTGCATATCCAGCCTATCGATGCTGATATGCGAAAAAAAGAACCACGAAACGTAACTAGAAATGTAACAAGGGAGAACTTTACGATGGAACTAAGCAAACACATGTGGCGGTTTGCAGGCGGGGCCGCGATGGCCGCGTTGCTGGCGACCAGCGGTGCCCAGGCGGGCGGCGTACCAAAAACCATGATCTGGACGTCTTACGATTTCGGCTCTGCTGGTTTCGCACAGGCATCCGCCGTCGCAAATGCGTTCAAGAAACAATACAACACACGCATTCGCATCGTACCGTCGGGTACGGGTATTGGCCGTCTACTTCCCGTAACCCAACGCAAAGCCCACTACGGCTTTTTGGCAACGGAAACATTTTTCGCCTCCGAAGGCATCTATGATTTCGCCGTTACGCAATGGGGTCCGCAAGACCTTCGCATTGTTCTTGCCCCACCGACGGCCACCGGCATCTCGGTTCCCAAAGGCTCTAAATACGCCGATGGCCATAACCTCAAAGGTATCAAACTTGGCTATGTGAAGGGCAATCCCTCTGTCAACGTCAAGACTGATGCGCTGCTGGCTTATGCGGGTTTGACGCGAGCCGATATCACACCGGTTTGGTTTGGTGGCTATGGCGTCATGAAAGGTGCCCGCTTAAGCGGCAAGATCGATGGTTTCCTGATGTCACCTTATTCCGGCATCACCCGTGAGCTGGAATCTTCACCTGATGGCATCGACTGGGTCCAGTTCGATCCCGCAGACAAGGAAGGCTGGGCCCGCATTACCAAGATTGCGCCCATGTATGCCCCCCTTGCCGCTGATGACGGTGCCGGCATGGAAAAAGGCAAGCCTGTCAACATCATCGAATTCCGCTATCCCATGATGGTCACCTATGCTGACCGGAGTGAAGCAGAAGTCTATGAAGTCACCAAGGCGATGGACGAGGCGTTTGACCAGTACAAAAACGTCAACGCAACAACCAAAAACTGGGCCATTTCGATGGCCGGCAAAACCCCTGCTGACGTTGCCTGGCATCCCGGCTCGGTCAAGTACCTGAAAGAAAAAGGTGTTTGGACGGCCGAGGCAGAAGCCTGGAACCAGGCCCGTCTGGCCCGTCATGCCAAAGTGATTGAAGAGTGGGATAATGCCACGGATGCCTTCAACATGTGGCGTGCGGCAGAGAAGAAGAAGAAAAACAAGATCAAGGTCTCAGAAGCCTGGCCGAAATACTGGTCGGACCATCGGAAGAAAGTTGGTCTCGACTAGACTATCGTTCAAGATATCGGAAATGGGCGGCTTCGGCCGCCCATTTTTTTTACGCCAGACCATCCCTGATGTCTGCATCACGCAATTCCTGGGAACGCTCTTCCGGTGCGCCGAAGCCGCCGCCGCCCGGCAACTCCAACGTGATGACATCACCCTGGTTCAGGCGAAACGGTAAGCCGCCCTCAACCTCGCGTTCGTTCACCAAAATACGCTCCAAGCTGCCGTTTGCACCGCCATTGCGGCCAACGGGTGGAAAGTTCAGCCGTTGCGACAAAACCACCAGGGTTACAGGGCGGGCGGCGGTAATCTCCATCTCCACCCGTTGTCCCAGGCCGCCACGATATTTACCCGTCCCACCCGATCCGGGCAGGTATGATTTATCAAGGATCCGCACCGGAACCCCGCGCTCCAAAACCTCCACTGGCGTTGTCGAAACATTGGTGGGAAAGCTTAAGGTTGAGATGCCATCCTGATCAGGCCGCGCCCCTTGGCCACCATTAAAAAAGAAAATGGTCGAAAACGGCCGTTCCTCATTCCAGCCGGACATGGCGAAGCCATGCAACGGTATGCCACTTTCCGCCGGCACCTTTTCAGGCAGGGCCTTGGCCAGAGTATTGAATACGGCTGAGGTGCAATAATGCCCCACCGTGGCGCGGGCCTCCACCGCCGCCGGATAGGCTGGGTTGAGGAAACAACCTTCCGGCGCGGTGATGGAGATAGGCCGAAAATTTCCCTCGTTATTCGGCACATCGGGCAACAGAACGCATTTCAGGGCATAGGTCGAATAAGCCTGGGTATAGCCAAGGACCGAATTCAGGGGCGATGGATTCTGCGGTGAGGTACCGGCGAAATCCACCAACAATTCATCGCCCCGTACATCCATTCTGCAATGCATCTCCAATGGCAGACTGCTGTCGAAGGAATCTATTTTTGTGATGCTGTCATAGGTGCCATCGGGGATCTGCTCAATTGCCCGTCGCATGGCCTGTTCCGTCAGATCCGTGATCCGGTTGGCCAGGCCCCACATATCCGCCATATGATATTCCGCCAACAGATCGGTAATCCCTGTGCCCATGCGCTGACAGGCCCCGACCATGGCATGGATATCGCCACTGACTTCATCGGGCACCCGGACGTTCTGGCGGATAATATCGTTCAAGGTCTCATTCCGCTGTCCGGCCTCATACAATTTCAGGATCGGGATCTGTAGACCTTCTTCATAGATATCCTTGTTGTCAGGGGCCCGACGCCGCCCGCCGATATCCGCCATATGGGCGATGGCACCGGCGAACCCGACCAGGGTAGCGCCATGGAATATTGGTGCCGCGATGGTCAAATCCGGCAAATGCCCGGTCCCGATCCAGGGATCGTTGGATATGATCACATCACCCGGACGCAGAGTCTCGGCTGGATATTTTACTAAGAACGCCCGCACGGACATAGGCAACGTCCCAATGAACGAGGGGATGGAGCGGGTGGCCTGGGCCACAGACTGGCCGTCAGGGGCCAGGACCATACACGTATAGTCATGGGATTCCCTTACCACAGTCGAAAACGATGTTCGGTGCAGCGCCAAAGCGGCCTCATCAATGACCGAAATCAGACGGGTCCACAGGACTTCAACAGTAATGGGATCAAGCGTATCCATGATTGTTCTCCTAAACGCCCGTGTCGAAGTCGATGACGATATTTGCAGCGGCATCAACATGAAATTTTGTATCCGGCCCGGTCACGATGGAGGTTTCCCGCTCTTCAATAATGGCCGGGCCCTGAATGGTTTCACCCATTGGCAGCCGGTAACGATCATAGATAGCGGTTTCCACATATCCGCCCGCCGCCTCGAAATACACCGAACGCTTGCCTTTCAAGGCCGGACCGTCCCCTTGGGTGGCAGCATCCAGCGCCGGCTTAATCTCCAGCTTCGGACGCGGGTTCAGGACCCGGGCCCGCAGTCCCACCACTTCCAACGGTACATCCGGTGGGCGGTGGCCATAAACGCCTTGATAGATCTCAGCAAAGCCCGCCTCCAGGGCCGGGATTGATATCTCCGCGTCATCGTCAGTAACCGGCACCGACACCGAATAGCCCTGGCCCTGGCAACGCATATCGATAGATCGCTGCATGACCAGCCGGCTATCGGCACCGATTAGCTTTGCCAGGGAGGCCTCACCGGATTGCCGCATGGACGCGAAATGCGCCGCAACCAAGGTCCAATCCACGGCATCCAACCTGGCAAAATAGGCGTTCACCAACTCCACCGCCGGCAAGGCGGCCAGACAACCAATGGCCGATGCCACGCCTGCCCCAAACGGACAGAGCAATCGCCCCAGACCCAGCTTCCGCGCCAAGGCATAGGCATGAACAGGGCCCGCACCGCCAAAGGCAATCATGGCGAAGTTGCGCAAATCGATGCCTTTTTCGGCTGCATGGGCGCGGATTGCCGCCGCCATACTTTCGTTGACGACATCATGAATACCCCAGGCGACCTGTTCCACGGACATCCCCAAACCGCTGGCAATGCCGCTTTCGATGGCCAGGCTGACCGCGTCCAGGTCAAGCTGCATATCACCGCCCAGGAAATGTTCCGGATCAAGATAACCAAGCAATAGATCCGCATCCGTGACGGTGGGCTGTTCACCCCCCTGGCCATAACAGACCGGCCCTGGAACGGCCCCGGCGGATTTCGGCCCCACGTTCAATAGTCCCAGAGCGTTGACATGGGCGATGGAGCCACCGCCTGCCCCGATCTCCAACAACTCAATGGCCGAGATTTGCAAGGGATAGCCGCTGCCCCGCTTAAAGCGATGCACATGGCCGACCTCAAATTCATGGGTGATGGCGGGTTCGCCATCCCGGATGACGGATATCTTGGCCGTCGTACCACCCATGTCAAAGGCAATGGCATCGGGCTGTGCCAAGGCTTCCCGTGCGAAGTGGGATGCGGCAATGGCACCGGCAGCGGGCCCAGATTCGATCATTCGCACCGGATAGGTATCCGCCACATCCCCGGCAGGTCCAATGCCGCCATGGGACAGCATCATAGAGGCTTCCCGGACCATGCCCAGATCGGACAGACCTTGGTTCAATCGTCCCACATACGTCTGCACCAAAGGTTTTACATAGGCATCGACAACTGTCGTTGAAGTCCGCTCAAACTCCCGCACCTCAGCCGAGACCTGGTGGGAGACACTGACTGTTAGATCAGGGAACAGCCGGGCCGCAATTTCCGCCACCCGTATTTCGTGATCGGGGTGGGCATAGCCATGCAGCAGACAGATGGCAAGGGATTGGATGCCAGCGTCCCTGACCAGGCGTTCAAGAACATCCTCGACCTGGGCTTCATCCAGGGGTGTGCGAACCGCGCCACTAAAATCGATGCGTTCTGCAACCTCCAACCGGCGTTGGCGGGGCACCAGGGGGCTTGGCATACGAATGCCAAGGTCATAGATGTCATAACGCGCTTCGCGACCCATCTCCAAGGCATCGCGAAAACCAGCCGTGGTGATCATACCTGTGCGCGCGCCTTTGCCTTCCAGCACCGCATTGGTTGCCACCGTGGTCGCATGCACCACATCGTGCACCAGAGATGATGGAATATCCGAATACTGAAGGATTTCGCCAGCACCCGTGAGAGAGCCTTTCGAGGGGTCATCGGGCGTACTCAACACCTTCGCAAACCAGACCCTGGCGCTGTTATCATCGACGAGCACCACATCCGTGAAAGTGCCCCCCACATCAATGGCAAGGCGGCAGGATGGTTGAGGCATTTACATAGACCCTTACTGGTATTCCGGCATTGAAAAAGGTACCTTGGTTCATACAAGATTTTTGGCGCGTCGAGCGTATTTTTTCAAGTTGGCTAGGTTAGATTAGATGTCTCCGCCTTTATCAAAATTCGCCCAATCGGTTGGCGGCTCCACAGTCGTCGGCATGCGCCGCCAAGCGGATGCCCTGGAAGCCCAAGGCATGACGATTATAGATTTCGGCATTGGGGAACCGGATTTTGAGGCCCCACCCCCGGTGCGGGAGGCGGCGATCAAGGCCATTCAGGATGGCCACGGCAATTATATCGATCCGCGCGGGTTGTTGGAACTTCGCGAAGCCATCGCGGCATTCGAAGGAGCGCAGCATGGCCTGGACGTTGACCCGGATCAAATCGTCGTCACGCCGGGTTCTTACGGCGGGTTGTCGCTGATCACCCGTGCTCTGTTGGATCCTGATGACGAAGTATTGGTGATCGAACCGGGTTGGGGGCCGTACAAGGCCATGGTGAAGCTGACCGGGGCCCAGGCCGTGGGCGTCCCCATGGGCACGAAGCAGGGACGTTTTGTCATCGACGGCGACAAGCTGGAAGCGGCGGTCACCGCGAAAACCAGGGCCATCATCGTCAACACGCCCTGGAACCCTACGGGCCGGGTGCTATTGCCGGAGGAACTGGCGGCAGTGGCAAAGGTGGCGGAACGGCATGACCTATGGATCGTCGCTGACGAAGTCTACAGCGAATTGGTTTACGCCAACGCCTCTCACGTTTCCATCGCGACCCTGGGGGAAGATGTGCGGGCCCGCACGGTCATCGCGACTTCCCTGTCTAAATCATTTGCCATGACCGGTTGGCGTCTGGGTTATTGCATAGCACCGGCGGAATTGTCGGTTTTGCTGGCTAAGATCAACCAATATACCTCGCGCTGTGCCACATCGATCGTGCAACATGCCGCCATCGCCGCATTTCGCGAAAGTGCATCATATGTAGCGGATATGCATGCGCAGTATTCTAAACGCAGGGATGCCATTGCTGCCGGCCTGAATACGATCCCCGGCGTCGAATGCCCCCTGCCCGAAGGTACCTTCTATGCCTTTCCGCAAATTCCCGAAGCCTGGGGCGACAGCAAGGATGTTGCAGGCTATTTGCTGCAGGAAGCCGGTGTCTTGTTGACGCCCGGTGCCTCTTACGGACCAGCCAGCCGGCATCATTTACGCCTGTCCTTTGCGACCTCGACGGAGCTGATTGAAGAGGGCATGGCCCGCATGCAAAAGGCGCTGCCGCCAAGCGGCCTGATCGCCAACAATGACTAGCGCGTCGGCAGCTATTGCACAGGCCCCTGCCTGGTTCCACGACGCCCTGGCCCACACGCCAACCTCGCATCACGTAAGTGCCCTGGGATGCGATATCCATTATTTGCGCTGGGGCCCCGATACATCCGATCTACCTGGCCTGCTGTTCCTGCATGCAGGTGGGGCGCATGCCCAATGGTGGTCGTTCATCGCGCCATTCTTTGCCGAGGACAGAGTGGTTGTGGCCTTGGATTTTTCCGGCATGGGGGACAGCGGCCGCCGGGACAGTTACGGCAGTGCCTGCCATATGGCGGAAATCGCCGCAGTTCTGGGCGATGCGGATTTAGGCAAACGCCCGATCATCATCGGCCATAGTTTTGGCGGCTTCATTGCCATGTGCTACGGCAACCAGCATGGCCGGGATCTAACCGGCATGATTTTTGTCGATACGCCCTTACAGCCAGAGACTGAGGCTGGGGCCGCAGCCAAAGCCAACCCGACGGAAGCTTATACCAAGCCGAAACCGGTTCATCCGGATCGGGAAAGCATCCTTAAACGCTTTCGCCTTGGCCCCGCACAACCTTGCGAAAATGACTTCATCCTCGAACACATCGCCCAAACATCCATTACCCGGTGCGACGGCGGCTGGACCTGGAAGTTTGATGTCGCCGCCCGTGGTGCCGCCCACCATGATGAGCCCCTGGCGAATTATCTGGCCAATCTGTCCTGCCCCAAGGCCCTGGTTTATGGCGCGGAAAGCACTATGGTAACAACGCAAGTTGCAGAATACATGTCGAAATTGTTCGCACCGGGAGAGCCGTTCATCTGCCTCCCCCAAGCCCACCATCACCTCTTCCTCGATCAACCCATCGCCTTTGTGGTCGCTTTACGGGCTATTCTATCGGGTTGGCAACGCTAGGATATCTGGTTAAACGAGAGATAAAGGATAACGAAATGGCTATTCGGGAAATCGCCCAGATGGGCAACCCCATTCTGTATCGCATGGCCGAAACAGTCGCCGATCCGACCGATCGAGAGATCGCGCGCCTGGCAGAAGATATGAAAGACACCTTGGTGCATGTGGGCGGCTCCGGCATCGCCGCCCCGCAGGTATATGAAAGCCTACGTCTGGTGGTCTATCGGGTCAGTGCCCGCCTCATCAACAACGCGGCGGAAGACGCCGACCCTTGGGTCGTACTGGTCAATCCCGTACTCAAGCTTAATGATGCGGAAACTCTGACCGGTTGGGAACGCTGCCTGTCTATTCCCGGCTTGCATGGAAAAGTGTCTCGCCCCAGTTCGTTGACCATGACCTATCAGAACCTGAATGGTGACGAGATCACCCTGGATACCACAGGTGCCCTGGCCACCCTGTTACAGCATGAATGCGATCATCTGGATGGTGTGCTGTACCCCATGCGCATGACCGATATGTCCAAGTTGGAATTCAATGCCGAACCGGGACATTTAGCCCAGGACATTGCAGATGGCGTGAAGGTCTGGCCTGTCTTACAGGGCCTTGTTGATGCCTGGCCCGGCCGTGACCGTTGGCTTGATGAATAGTTCCCAAAAGCGGCGACTGCCGTTTTATTATGGCTGGGTCGTTGTCGCCGTCGCATTTATCACCATGGGCGTTGGGGTCAATGCGCGCACGGCGTTTTCCCTGCTGTTCCCACCAATACTGGATGAATTCGGGTGGAGCCGTGGCAGTTTGGCTGCGACTTTCTCCATCGGCTTTATGGTATCCGCCCTGATTACGCCCCTGATCGGCATCATGATGGATAAGCACGGACCGCGTCTGGTCCTGCCCATAGGCGCGGCGCTGGTCGGTACGGGCCTGATGTTGACCACATTTGCCGTCCTGCCCTGGCATTTCTATTTGACCCTTGGGGTCATGGTCGTGGGTGGGTCCATATTCATCAGCTACATCGGCCACACATTGTTCCTGCCAAACTGGTTCATTCGACGCCGGGGCCTGGCGCTTGGTCTTGCCTTCGCCGGTGTTGGCATCGGTTCAGTGACCATATTTCCTTGGATGCAGCACTCCATCGACACCGTGGGGTGGCGGGAAAGCTGCTGGGTTTTGGCCTTCATAATATTGCTCGTCCTGGTGCCGCTGAATATCACCTTCCAGCGTCGCAGGCCGGAAGACATGGGCCTTTTGCCGGATGGCGACAAGGTGCCCGATGCGACATCGGAGAGGGACAACGGCGAGGTCGTGGACCGAACCATAGTTGATAAGGACTGGGTCGCGACCGATTGGACATTGGCCAAGGCGATGCGGACCCGCCGGTTTTGGTGGCTGATGTTATCCTTTATCTGCACGCTCTATGCCTGGTATGCGGTGCAAGTGCACCAAACCCGCTATCTGATCGATGTTGGCATCACAGCCGAGACGGCCGCATTGGCCCTGGGGCTGGTGGGCTTGGCCGGCGTCATGGGACAGATCGTGGTTGGTCACCTTTCTGATCGCATGGGGCGGGAATGGGCCTATACCCTGGCGCTGTTGGGTTTTCTGAGCACCTATGGCTGTCTTTACCTCCTGCGCCAATGGCCGGAAGTCTGGTTAATGTACCTGATGATCGGACTACAGGGCTTCCTCGGCTACGGTGTTTCCACCGTCTTTGCCGCAACCCCTGCAGACCTGTTTGCAGGCAAGCATTACGGTGCCATATTCGGCGTCCTGGCAACGGCTGCCAGTGCAGGCGCGGCGCTGGGGCCGTGGACAACCGGCATCTTCTTTGACATTTGGGGCGACTACGACTTGGCCTTTACGCTTGCCATGGTTTTGTGTCTGCTCGCCATCGCGACCATGTGGATCGCCGCGCCGCGTAAGGTCCGTCTGGTACAAGGCCAGGTGCGGGGCCAGGTACGGGGGCGGGCACCGAGCGATTAGAGAGCCTTTAGACGCGGTGCCACTTCTTTTACAAATCGTTCCAACGAGGCGTTGACCGCATTTGGGCGCAAACCTGGCGGCACGGCCCACGTGACCAGATCAGTGATGCCGTTTTGTTTGATGAACGCGCTTAATTCGGCCACACAATGCTCCACATCGCCAACGACCCAGTTCTGCGAGATCCGTTCCTTATCCTGATCGGGCGGGGCACCACGACCGGCATCCTTGAAGGCCTGGGCGTAATATTCCATGCGGACGCGTTCAGCAGCCAGAATATCGGGCCAATCCCTCTCTTTATCGTCCGTGACAAAGCACGGCTTGATGATGCCGACGCGATAGTCGTCTGGATCACGACCATCAGCCTTCAGCGCATCGCGCCAGACCTGGATGGTTGTTTCATAAGGCCCCTGGGGCAATAGATGGGCATTGAAGCGGGCCGCCCGCAAGGCACCGTTGGCCGATGATGCCGCCACCCACAGCGGCGGGCCGCCCGGCAGAACATAGTCCGGTTTGATGACCACATCGTCCGCCTGATAGCGCTTGCCCGTATAGCTGAAGCGCGCGCCGCTGAAACAACGCGTCAATATTTCCAGGCTTTCATCAGTACGCGATACCCGCTGCTTGACGGACAGCCCATAGCCCGCGAAATCACGCGGCACATAACCAAGACCAACACCAAGGTCGACCCGCCCGCCGCTAATATTATCCAGTACAGCCAAGTCCTCCGCCAGACGGATGGGCTGATAAAGCGGCAGGATCGATATGTCGGAGGAAAAACGGGCGTTTTTTGTGCGCGCCGCCATGGCAGCAGCGACGGGGATCCAGGACGGCAGGTATCCGTCATCGACGAAATGATGTTCCGTGAACCAAATAAGGTCGACGCCAAGTCCATCGAGCCAGGCAGCCTGATCCAGTATCTCGCCGTAAAAAGTTTGATTGTCGATACCGGTGCTGGCTGGATTGCGAAAATCATAAACCACGCCAATACGTAAATCCTGTTTCATGGTTCGCAGTCCCATCTGTAAATTCCGGCGGCTAGTTGCCGCCCTTTCGCAACGAGGTGCGTGAACTTGTGTTGAACGAGGCTCAGCGCACTGGAGGCCTTATCTTGCCCCCGCCATCCGGCCCGCCGCCCAGTCTTCCACCGTCACCGTGGCAAGGACATTGTGCGTCTCGTCCAGGGTTTCAAACAACCGCCCATCCCTGGACTGCATCCCGAAGAAAACAAGCGCACCATTTTTTCCAGCCCGTTCCATATGCACATCCCCCCCGGAACTGCGGGCATAATCGCCGGCTTTACGGATCGTATGGGTTGTTGCACCATCGTCGTTGGTTTCGAAGAGATTCTGTTCCCCTTCCAGCACCAGTGTCGTCGTGGCTGCGAGGTGGCGGTGAAAATGACAGAACGAATTTGGCGGCCAGCGCATAATAAAATCAAGGGCGCCGATTTCTACCTGAGACCCCAGGATCGCAAGATCATAGTTGATGGGGTAGTCGAACCTGGGACTGCCCTCAAAATGAACCCAATTCAGTTTGGCGGTATCGAACTTAAAACTGGCAGCCATGACATCTCCTCCACGGGGTCGTCTTCTCGAAATTTGCGCTCGCTAGGTGGGGAAGACTATACTGGAAAATAACATATTGGACATCGTCATTGGGGTGGGAGGAAACGGACGCAGATTACGGTGCCGCAAAGGCGGACATGAAGGATTGTAATTTGCAGGATCGGGGTATCTCGACCCATTTGACCCCTGCGCAAGACAACATCAAAATAATCTATTGCATGAATTGAGAGGAAATCCCTTGGAAACGGAATTGTTGCGACCACTGCCAACGCCCATGACACCAGAGGCCATGCCCTATTGGGAGGGCCTGCGCGAAGGTAAATTGATGCTGCCGAAATGCGACGACTGCGCAAAGACATTCTTTTTCCCGCGCATTTCCTGTCCCCATTGCCATTCCCGGAACGTCGGTTGGATGCAGGCCAGCGGCAAAGGCACGCTATATTCCTTTCAGATCGCCCATCGCGCCCTGAACCCGAATTTCAAGATCCCACCGCCGTACATCCTGGCGATGGTTGAACTGGAAGAAGGCCCACGCCTGATGTCCAACCTGATCAATATTGAGGCCGATCCCGCCATCGTAAAAATAGGCATGGCCGTGGAAGTGGTCTACGAAAAACAGAACGACGAGGTCACAATCCCGCTGTTTCAACCGGCAACCTAAAGCCAAGAAAATAGCGACAGCAACAGCGACTGCGACCCTGCAACAGATTATTTATGGAAGCGTGAAATGAAAGAATTATCAAATTCGGTGGCCATTGTCGGCGTCGATGAGTCCGATGAAATCGGCACCCTGCCCCAAGTCAGCCAATTAAGCCTGCACCTCCAGGCGATCCATAACGCGATTGACGATGCGGGGCTGAAAATCTCGGACATCGACGGCATCTTTACCGCCGGCCAGCATTCCCCCGTCCTGTTGGGAGAGGCCCTGGGCGTTACGCCGCGCTATGTGGATGGCACCACGGTGGGGGGCTGTTCGTTCATCATGATGGTGGGCCATGCGGTTGCCGCCCTGCATCACGGGCTATGCGACGTGGCCGTCATCTCGCATGGGGAAAGCGGGCGTTCGGGCACCGGCGTGACCCGGAACCGAGACACCTCGCTATCGGGACAGTTCGAAATGCCCTATGGCTTTGGCGGTGCACCAACCTACTTTGGCATGATCACCAACCGGCATATGTACGAATACGGCACGACATTGGAAAACTGGGCCGATGTCGCCGTCTCCACTCGCGCCTGGGCCGGCCTGAACCCGAAAGCACGATTTCGCGACCCGATCACCGTGCAGGATGTGTTGGATTCCCGCCCGATGTTCTATCCTTTCAATCTGTTGAATATCTGTGTGGTCACTGACGCCGGCGGTGCTGTCGTCCTTACCCGCGCCGACCGGGCCAAGGACTGCGCCAAGAAACCGATCTATGTGCGCGGTGCGGGCGAAGGTACGGAACATACCCTGGTCACCAACATGACGGATATACCCCACTCCAAAGCCACCGCCCTATCAGGCAGCAAGGCGTTCGAGATGGCGGGCGTGACGCACAGCGATTTTGATCACATCATGCTCTACGATGCCTTCACCTCCGGCCCGCCGATGATGTTGGAGTCTTTGGGCTTCTGCAAACCCGGCGAAGGCGTGACATTCTTCGAGGATGGCAAATCAACGCCGGGCGGCAGCCTGCCCATCAACACCAACGGCGGCGGGCTGTCTTATACCCATTCCGGCATGTACGGCATCTTTCCCATCATCGAAGCCGTGCGCCAACAGCGCGGCGAATGCGGTGACCGTCAGGTGCCGGGCGTCAAACTGTCCCTGGTCAACGGCATGGGCGGCATGCTGTCGGCAGCCGGTACGATCGTGCTGTCACACGAAAAGTAGCCCGCCCTCACCACTCAGTAGCGGGCCATCTCCGGGTCCACGACCATGGCCCAGGCGTCAATGCCGCCGGCCAGATTATGGGCATTGGTGAAGCCATTGGCGCGCAGGAACTGCGCGACCTGGTCGCTGCGCGCGCCGTGATGGCACATGATCACCAGGGGATGCTCCCGCGGCAGCTCACCCAAATGCTGGGGGACCTGCTGCATGGGAATACACAAACTGTCGGAGATGGCGCAGACCGCTACCTCGTTCGGCTCCCGCACATCCAGCAACGTATGCAGCACGCCGTCTAAACGTGCCTGCTGCAATGTCCCCACAGCAATCTCCGATCCCCAATCCGCCATTACGTCCGCCATATCACCCTCACAAAAGACAATCCCCAAGATCGGCAATATATCTGAACTTCCCGGATTTGACCCGTGCAATCGCTCAGGCATACTATCTAGCAAAGAGCACAGGAGTATCGCGTATGACAAATTTGCCAATATTGCCGACCATGGGTGTTGGAAGCTACGCTATTCCGGGCTGGATGCATTTGTTTCGCAAGCATATGGGGCAGGCTGCCGCACCCATGGATGTGGCGGAGGCGTTTGACGATGCGACGCGCCTGGCCATTGCGGATCAGGTTGAGGCGGGGATCGATATTGTTTCCGATGGTGAATTACACCGCCAGCGCTTTGTCTACGAGATGTATGACCGTATCAGCGGCATCGCCCGGCAGGAGCGGCCACGCAAACTTGGGGTGCCCGGCTATGACATGGCGCCGAAGTTTTATGCCACCGAAAAGGTTGATGCCCCAAATGGCCTCGGCTTGGTGCGGGAGTATGAAGATCTGGCCCGCCTGGCACCTGGACAGCGCCTGAAAATTGCTTTTCCAGGGCCCCTGACATTTGCCGATAGTATCCTGCCCAGCCCCCATTATGGCGACGGGCCCGGTGCTGTAGGGGCGTTGATGGATGATGTCATCACAATGCTGAAACGAGAGGTTGCGGCCCTGCGTGCGGCGGGGGCGGAATTTATTCAAATCGATGAACCGGGCCTGACCTTTTATCCGGAACGGCGCAGCCAGGCGCAATCCGCCGATTGTATCAACCAGGTGATCGCAGGCCATAACGACAGCACCGCCGTCCATGTCTGCTTTGGCAACAACGCCTCCCGCCCATCCTCCCCGCGCGGCATGAAGCGCTTGCTGGGGGCCATGGAGAAGTTGGAGACCCGTATGTTGGTGCTGGAATTTGCCAATCGGGAGATGGCGGAACTGGACATGCTGGGGCCATTATCGGAACGCTACGACATTGCAGCGGGCGTCATCGATGTGAAGTCCTTTCACGAAGAAAGTGCCGAGGATGTGGCAACGCGTATTCGTGACGTCCTGCGCTATGTTCCTGCTGAGCGGTTGACCGTCACTGCGGATTGTGGGTTTTCCGCCATTCCCCGCTGGTTGGCACGCAGCAAAACCCAGGCCATGGTAGCTGGTGCACGCCTGGTACGGGGCGAAATATAACGGCTTTGTTAACCTCGTTTATTCACCTGCTGTTAGGCATTGATGGCCGATAATGCAGGTTGCTAGAAAAGCGCAGGCCGTCCCTGGTAATGGTTTTTGGGGGCGGTGGCGAATAAACGTTGAGTTAAAATGACATCAAACGTTATTCAATTACCCGGTGTTGGATATGGCCCGCAGTTGCCTGTGCGCCCTGCTGCCGATACCGCTGTGCAAGCGTCGAAATCCAGCCAATCGACGAGCAGCGAGCAAAATTTCGTTGCACCTAAAGACAGCCATGGCACGGACGATGGTCGCAATCATGGTGGCGAAACAAAGAGCTCCTCTGCCGCCCGACCGCAATCGCCCGTCGATTTGAACAGTCTTTTGTCAGCCCAAGAACACGGTAATGCACCGGAACAATCCAACAGCCAGCCCGCATCATTGAGCGAGGAGCAGCAAAAACAGGTTTCTCAGCTGCAGAAAGCGGACGCTGAAATCCACCGCCACGAACAGGCCCATGCCGCCGCCGGCGGGCAATATGCCGGTTCACCGCAATATAGTTATACCAATGGCCCCGACGGCGGGCGCTATGCCACGTCCGGTCACGTCTCCATTGATGTATCCGCCGTAGCCGGTGATCCAAAGGCAACAATCGCAAAAATGGACGTGGTGCAACGGGCTGCCAACGCACCGGCTGAACCGTCAAGCGCGGATCGTTCCGTTTCAGCCCAGGCAGCATCTACGAAACAAGCGGCCCAAATAGAATTAAGCCAGCAGAAAGCCGCTGAAAAAGCGGAAGCCGCAGAAGACGATACGGCAAATGGCACGACAAACACAGCGGCTGATGCGACCGCAAACGCACGTGGTGAGACTTCCGGTGCCGGACCAGGTAATGGCTTCGTCCCAGGTTTCGTTTTCGGGGAAACCCCCGGCCTTGACAGGGAAGCTGGCGATGCAGCACGGAAGCCAACAGCCTCTGATGCCGCTGCCTCCGTCTCACCCGCCGCAGCCGCAGCCGCCTATGCCGCTGCCCCGATGAGTTCGATCATCGGAAGTTAAGTTGCCTTTCGGCCTATGCCTTGGCCGCCGTCGCTTCTATCTCGATCAACATATCCGGCGAAGCCAGGCCATCGACAATCACAAGGGTTGAAGCCGGCAGGGTCGCATCACCGATAATCTTTTTTCGGGCTGCGCGATAATCGTCAATACTGCGCGGATCGGTCAGGAATATCGTGAACTTCACCAGGTGCTTTTTCGCCATGCCGTTTTCTTTCAGGCAATTGAGAATATTGCGAAAGCATTGTTCGGCCTGTTTGCGCCCGCCTGCCTGCAGCTTACCCTTGCCGTCAATGCCAACCTGCCCGGCCATGACCAGCCATTCCGCATTGGCGGGCACCTTGACGCTGTGGGAATAGGCCCCTGCGGGTTTGGCATTGGCCTTGGGGTTCACGAATTCATTCATAGCAATAATCTCCCTCACGGTTTCATTTGATCGCAAAACCATCTTAACCGACTGTGCTGTAACCACCACTGACAGAAATTATCTGGCCGGTAATCCAACTGGCCCCGGACGAGGCAAGAAAGGCAATTGTCGGCGCGATATCCTCCGGCTGGCCAATACGGCCCGATGGATAATTGCGCACGATCTTGGACATATTCGCGTCCAACCAGGCCTTGTCGCTGTGACCGGTTTCCACCAGGCCCAACGCGACCAAATTCGCGGTGATGCCGTCGCGGCCCAACTCCTTGGCCAGTGATTTCGTCAGCGCCATCACCCCGCCGCGGGAGGCGGCTGTGATGGCCAGATTTTTCTCTCCCACCCGGGCGCTGTCGCCGGCCAGGGAAATAATCCGTCCATCGCCCGACGCCGCCAAATATCCCGCCGCCGCGTGACAGCAATGAATGACACCGTATAGGCCGACATCGATCTGGGCATGCCAATCAGCGGGCGTCGTCTCGACAAATTTTTGCGGCGTCACATAGCCCGCGTTATTGACCAGGATATCCAGGCCGCCAAAATCGCTGGCGACCTGATCGATCATGGCCTTGGTGGCATCATAATCTGTCACGTCCCCGCCATAGGCGCGCGCCGTGCCACCGTCGACTTCGATCTCTGCCACAAGCTCTTTTGCCGCCGCTTCCGAGCCGCGATAATTGATGGCGACGGACACGCCTTCATCGGCCAGGGCCAGAACGATCTCCCGGCCCACATCCCGGGCACCGCCGGTTACCAGGGCGACTTTACCCTTCAATCCTAAATCCATGATCTATCCTACTCCTATTTCCCATCGATCAGCCGAAACAAACGTTCCGGCGTGATCGGCAATTCGTTGATATCAATGCCCATGGGGGCAAGCGCGTCTGTAATAGCGTTGGCAATAGCGGCGGGCGCACCAATGGTGCCCCCCTCCCCCATGCCGCGAAATCCGCCCGGATTGTCAGGCAACACGGTTTCCAGGTGATGCACCTGCATGGCTGGAATTTCTGCTGCGGTAGGTACCACATAATCCATCAGGCTGGCGGTCTGGATTTGTCCTGCGCCGTCGTGGACCACCTCCTCCATCAGGGCCGCACCGATACCCTGGGCCACGCCACCATGGACCTGACCATCGACGATCAGTGGATTAATGACCCGGCCGCAATCTTCCGCCACCACATAATTTTGTACCGTGACTTGATAGGTTTCCGGGTCAACCTCCACCACTGCGAGATGGCTGGCCGGGGTCGTGGTACCAAAATAAGGGTCGTACATCCGCGTAGCCTCCAGCTCGATATTTTCCCGGATATCTTTGGGCAGACGCCCCATCTCGGAATATACCGCGCGGGCCAACTCGCGAAAGCTCATACCCCGGTCCGTGCCTTTGACAAAGACCTGACCGTCTGCTGCATCTACATCGCCCTCATCGGCCTCAAATATATGGGCCGCAGCTTTGATAACATGTTCCCGCACGGCGCGGGCCGCGTTGATCGCTGCCCCACCCGCCAGCACTGTGGAGCGGGAGGCATAGGTGCCGGTGCCATGGGCAACGGCGGCACTATCGCCCTGGATCACATCCACATCCTCGACCCGTACGCCCAGTTCCTCGGCCACCACCTGGGCCAATGTGGTCTCCAAACCCTGCCCCTGGGAGGCAATGCCGAAATAGGCGCTCACCGCACCGGTGGAATCGATGCGTACCGTCGCCGTCTCCGTCCCCGTATTGACCGGCATCCCCGGTGCCACCGCGATGCGGGAGCCGAGGCCCGTTAACTCAGCATAAGATGCCAAGCCTATACCAACCCATCGGCCCTGGGCCCGCGCCGCTGTCTGATCCCGGCGCAGGCTTTCGTAACTCGAAGCCACCTTGTCCAGGCATTCCATGAACCCGGCCCGATCCCATACGATGCCGGAGGCTGTTTTGTAGGGAAATTCGTCGGCCTGCACCATATTGCGCCGGCGCATCTCCAGCGGATCCAAGGACAGTTTTGCCGCCGCCATATCCATGAGGCGTTCCATAACAAACGTCGAAATGGGCCGGCCCACGCCGCGATAAGCACCGGTTGGCGTCTTCGAAGTCGCCACCGCCCGGACCCGGCCCAGATAGTTGGGCACCCGATAGGGCCCCGGCAGGAAAGATACCACCTGCACCGGTTCAATTGCCGCCGTCCAGGGATAGACGGAATAAGCCCCCACATCGCCAATAACTTCGGCCCGCAAGCCAAGTATGTGGCCCTCCCCGTCACAGGCCAGTTCCGCCGCCACATGTTCGTCAAATGCCTGGTTGGTGGTCATCAGATCTTCCAGGCGGTCGGACAGCCATTTTACGGGCCGGCCCAATTGTCGGGCGATGATGCAGACCAGTACTTCCTCGGGGTACAACGCGCCCTTGCCGCCGAAACCACCACCCACATCGGGGGCGACCACGCGCAGACGGTTGCCCGGTATATCCAGCATCTCAACCAATGCATCGCGGACGATGCCGGGAATTTGTGTGGTGGAATGCAGGGTCAGGGCGCGGCGGCCCGGGTCATAGTCGGCGACATAGCCGCGATTTTCCATGGCCGTCGGGGTCTTGCGATGCATGCGGAAATTACCGCTAACCCGCACGGATGCTTCTGCCAGGGCCGCGTCCACATCACCGCGATGAAATGTGCGGGCAGCCAGGACATTGGTGCCCGCATCATCGTGCAACAACGGCGCATCCGCCTTTGCATTGGCGATGGCATCAATGGCATCGCCCAAAGGTTCATAACTGACCATGATCTGTTCAGCGGCATCTTCCGCCAGATATCGATTTTCCGCCACCACGGCGACGACCGCTTCGCCCACATAGCGCACCTTGTCATGGGCCAGCACAGGCAGCTCCGTCGCATGATAGTCCGCCATGCGCGAGGTGGCCCGAATGGGGTTCCACAGGCCTGCGATATCGGGGGCAGTAAAGATCGCCGCCACACCGGGCTTAGCAGCGGCATCGGCACTATCAATCTCCAGAATACGGGCATGGGCATGGTCGGAGCGGACAAAGGCAATGTGCAACATACGAGGCAGGTTCAGATCATCGATAAACCGGCCCTGCCCGGCCAACAGGCGCGGATCTTCCAGCCGCTGGACACGGGCGCCGATCATTTTCGGTCTGGCGTCAATCTCCATAGCCCGCCTCAACTGCCGAGCGGATCGCCTTGACCACGTTTTCATAACCGGTGCAACGACAAAGGTTGCCCGATAGCCCCTCGCGAATTTCCTGATCCGTTGCCAAAGGATACTTGCGCAGCAAATCAACCCCGGTCATCAACATGCCCGGCGTACAGAAACCACATTGCAAGGCATGGTGTTCCTGAAATGCAGCCTGCAGCGGATCAAGATTATCGACCGTGCCCAGGCTTTCAACAGTCTCTATCCGGCCACCATCCACCTGCACCGCAAAGCACAGACAGGACCGCACGCTGTCGCCATTCAGGATAACCGTACAGGCTCCGCATACACCCTGTTCGCAGCCGACATGCGTTCCGGTCAGGCCCAATTCATGGCGCAGGAAATCCGCCAACAACATGCGTGGCTCCACCGCCCGCTCATACATGGTGCCATTGACCGTGAGCTTTATCATGCCGCCCGCTTCCATGCGGCCGCCAACGCACGTTTCGTCAACACGCCAACAAGATGCCGCCGATAATCGGCTGATGCATGCAGATCGCTATCAGGGGAGATTTCTTGCATTGCCGCATCCGCTGCCGCCCCGATGCTGACATGGTCTGTCAGCAATCCTTCGGCAGCGGTCAGACGCAATGGCGTTGCATGGGCTCCAATGACGACGATGCGCACTTCGGTGGCTCTATCGTCAGAAAGGCAAATGGTTGCAGCGACCGCAGCTAAGGCGAAATCACCTGACCGCCGGGCCATTTCCTCAAACCCCCAACCGGTGCCGGGGGCGAGGCCGGGAAATTGTATCTCGATCAAGATTTCATCATCCGCCAGATCCGTGGCCAAGGCCCCGTGATAGAAATCGCCCGCCGGGATCGTACGTTTGGTGGTCTTTAATTGAGCGTTCAATAATAACACCAGGCCCGGCCATTCCGCCGCCGGATCTCCATGGCATAAACTGCCGCCAATCGTGCCTCGATTACGGATCGCCAGATGGGCCACATGGGCCATGGCGGCATGCAAGACGGGAAAGCGTTGCCGCACCACATCAGACATCTCCACCGCATGATGGCGGGTCATGGCACCAATACGCAGTCCGTCGCCGTCTTCGGTGATATAGGCCAGATCGGGGATGCGAGAGATATCCACCAACAGGCTGGGTGCCAGCAGGCGAAAATTCATCATTGGCACCAGGCTTTGCCCGCCGGCCAGAACCTTGGCGTCTTCATTACTCAAAGCAGCAACCGCTGCCTCCAATGAGACCGGCGCAAGATATTCAAAAGCCGGAGGTTTCACCTTACAGAGCAATTTTGAATTAATTGGAGTCGCTCTCGCGACCCAAGTGATTGGTTCAATTGCTCTTTTCTTAAGAGTTTGAGCATGTTTTGAATAAACATGCTCTAGACGCCCCGGAAATTAGCCTTACGTTTGCCGTGGAAGGCTTCTACGCCTTCCTTGAAATCCTCTGACATACGCAGACGGCCATAGGCGTTACCTTCAATTTCGATACCCGCTTCGACGGTGGTATTTTGCGCCGCGTTCAAGACGCCCTTGATGGTGCGCTGGGCCAGAGGCGAAAACTCGCGCAATTCATCGACAAATGCATCGACGGTTTCTTCCAGCTTATCATCGGGCACACAGTCCAGAACAAAACCCCAATCCTTAGCCTCCGCACCCGATACCCGGCGTGAGCGGAAGGTCATGTCCTTGGTCCGTTGAATACCGATCATGTGGAGTAGGCGGATAGAGCCGCCCGAACCGGGGATCTGCCCGATACGCTGTTCCGGCAAGGCAAATTGCGCCGTTTCCGAACAGATGCGGAAGTCACAGGCGAGGGGTAATTCGAAACCGACGCCGAAGCTATAACCACGGATCTGCGCCACCACGGGCTTATGACAGCGGGATGGCGCGGCAATATTATCGGCCAGACGGGAGACATGCTCCGGCGAGGCTTCAAGGAAACCTGCAATATTGCCGCCGGAGGAGAAATGCTTACCCTCCGCCCGCAGAACAATGACGCGGACGCGATCATCAACATCCAGTTCCTCAAAGACCAGACGCAACTGGTCACGCTGGGCAATCTCGATCACATTCAGGGGTGGGCGGTCCAGAATGATATCGGCGCGTTGCTTTTCCGCATCGATTTCCACCCGGAAGCCGTCAAGGTCTTCCAAAATCTTGGCCCGCTGGCCCGCAAAAGAATTGCTCATCTCTCGTTTACTCCTGAATTACGCATCTGTTGTGTAATCGCCGTCCACCAACATACGGCGAAGAATTTTTCCGACCGGTGATTTCGGCACCTCCCTGATAAAGACATAAGAGCGCGGCCGTTTGAAGGGGGGCAGATCGGATTTTAGACACCATTCATCCAACGCCGCGCCATTCACGCCTTCCACCCCGTCATGGCGAACGATGAAGGCAGTCACCACCTGGCCCCAACGCGGGTCCGACAGGCCGACGACGGCGACTTCGCTGACGCTTTGGTGCAGGGACAACACGCTTTCGATCTCAACCGGCAGGATATTTTCGCCGCCCGAGATAATCATGTCATCGGTCCGTCCGGTGACGAATATATCGCCGTCCCCGTCCCGGTAGCCAATATCGCCGGTGTAGTACCAACCATCGTGGAGGGATTTTTCGTCTGCATCCGGGCGTTTCCAGTAACCTTCGAAACTTTCATCCCCATCCAGGGCGGCAATAATCTGGCCCTCTTCCGACCCTGTTACCAGATCATCGGGGCCGCTGGCATCGAGAGTGATAATGCGGATCTCCTGGTTCAGGCCCGCCTTGCCCGCCGAACCCGGTTTGGCCGCCGCCTTCGGCTCTATGGTAAAAGTATAAATCTCGGACGAGCCATAATGGTTGACGAACAATTCCGGCTGAAACGCCTTGTCCAAATCCTGTAACAGGCCGTCGGTCATGGCCTGCCCGGCAAAGCCCAGCTTGCGCACGGAAGATACATCCGCATCCCCAAACGTCGGGCAGTGTAACAGATCATGATACAGGGTCGGCACCAGATACAGATTGGTGATGCCATGGCGGGCGATCAGGGCTAAGGCCTCAGCTGGATCATAACGGCGCTGACAGACAAAATGGCCATTGATCAGGACCGAGGCCAATAATGAACGCACCCCCATGGTGTGATACAGGGGCATCACCCCCAACGTCACCTCACCGCGGGCATATTGGTTTTGCGCCACATGGGCCAGGGCCGCCGCCCGCTCCGCCCCCTGCCGC
>Ga0233439_10002102_pt1 | contig 23196 bp, 22 predicted proteins | sample SI_123_September_6_FD_182713 | JGI IMG/M metagenome (GOLD analysis project Ga0233439, IMG submission 182713) | Seawater microbial communities from Saanich Inlet, British Columbia, Canada - SI_123_September2016_100_MG | ecosystem: Environmental > Aquatic > Marine > Inlet | place: Canada: British... | reverse complement strand
TTATTATAAATATTAACCATTGAATTTAGTCCAATATTAGGTAAATTATATTCTGTAGTGAAATTATAAGTATTATTACACATTACTCTATCATTAATAATTGTTTTTTGTAAAGAACATGAATATTGCATATAATCAATAATATCCCATGTGTCTCTATCATATAAATATATTCTAAAATCTGGATCATGATTTGATGTCATTAAACTACCAGGAACTAATGTATGACCAGTAAATTTACCTGCATTATTAAAAAGAATAAATCGATCTTCATGAGTATGTCCATATGCTGGTAAAACAATCAAGTCTTGATAATTTGCTAATAGTTTAACCAATCGTTTTGTATAATAACTATCTGCTTCTCCACTACCGGGAGAAATATGATTTAACATGATAATTTTTTGAGAAGATAATCTAGCTTCTTGTAATTCATTTTCTAACCATGTAAATTGAAATCCAGTTCTTCTATCATCTGAATCATTTTTAACTCGGAAAATATTGTTAGTATCATAGAAAACAGAATTAAATGCAATCAACTTTAAATTTTTAGCCAAATCAATACTATAATATCCACCTAGTCGTGCATTACGTTTACCTTCATTTGTTAACCATTTAGCCCATAATGTAGATACATTATTAAGTATAGTATCATATGTAAAATCTGGTGTTTGGTCAATTGGATAAGTATCATGGTTTCCTAATGCTTGAAATAAAGGTGTAGATGGAAAATTATAATCAATAATCTGACCAATTCTATTAATACTTTCTAAATTTCTTTTTACTGATTGTGTGATTAAATGATGTCCTGGACTATCCCCAGTATAAAAAATATAATCTAATTTAGGTCCATTTTGTCTTATCCAATTAAAAATTTTCTGGACCATTAAAATAGAATTATCACAATTAAAATTACCCCATTTACTACATGGATGATAAGGTTCTAATGGTATTTCGTATTGTCGACAACAACCCATACCAGTTTTTGTTCCAATAACACAATTATCTGGACTGCCTGGATAATATTCAATGTCATAATGAATATCGGTGACATGTAAAATAGCACCGATATTGCTTGCTCTAGGTATTTTATTTGCATTAACTGTTGCTAATAAAAGAAATAATATTGCAAATAATCTCATTAATTTAGTTAACACCCTGTTTTTAAATAAATATTGAAAAATATACTAAAAGAAATCATTCAACATAAATATATAATTATGTCCAGTTATCGTATCAGCATTCAAAATCCAGGATTTAACCTTATCAAATCTCACAAGAAAACAGTCGAGGGTCGTTTAGATAAAGGTGTTTTTTCACACTTACAAGTAGGTGATACTGTTTATTGGTATCATACTCAAACTGGTGAGGAAGTTAAAACAAATATAGAAAATATCACAAAGTATCCTAGCTTTACGAGTTATCTATCAACAGAAGGTTTGGAAACTACTCTACCACTTGATACTATTGATACTATTGAAAAAGGTGTTGACTTGTATTATAGATATTATACACCTGAAAAGGAACAAATGTGTGGTGTTTTAGCATTACAACTTAAAATAGGTGAATCTTATTAATACTTACTTTAATCCCATCTAATATTTGATATACAACATCATTATTTTTATAATCATTTAAATATTTTATTTCTTTAATCCCCGATGCAGCTAAAAGTTTAGCACAATTAATACAAGGAAAATGGGTAATATAAACAACAGCATCTTTAACAGATACTCCTCGATTAGCACAATCAGTTATAGCATTTTGTTCTGCATGAATAGTAGCTTGTTCGTGATTATCAATAACAATACTTTTATGTGGTGCACCAGGTAAAAACCCATTGTAACCAGCAGTTATAATTCTATTATTTTTAACAATTACACAACCAACATGTAGACGTTCACATGCAGACCGTGATGAAAGTAATAAAGCTGTTGATATAAAATACTCATCCCATGATAATTTTGTATCAATATTTGATAATAATTCAATTAAACTCATTAAAATATATTATGATTTGGATTTTAAATACTTTAATTATTTTAATTATTTTAATCTATATATATAGATGTCTGATTTTAAAGATAAATACCTCAAATACAAACTAAAGTATTTACGCCTAAAAGAAAACAATAATAATTTACAAAAAGGTGGTGTTGGTGTGTGGAATTCAACTCCCATTGATTTTGTAAATATAATAGAGGATATTTCTAAGAAACTTGGAGATTATGATATACAACAATGGGATATTAGTCTAGAACATAGAGATGCCAAGAATAATGAAACATGTAAAAATAAGGAAAAAGAGTTTTTTGATAATATACAGTCTACTCTTACTTATGTTAAAACAAAAAAATCTCCTTTTGATAACGCTGTTCCACCATACGTAATACCAGAAATTCCAAAAACTGGAAAACAAGTTGTTTTAGGAACTTTAGAATTAATAAAACCTTATTTTTTATATAATGAGGCACATCAAAATTCTCCTTTTCTAATGCTTTCAGCTGATGCTAACACATGGAGCGAAGACTTGAATGCAAGTTTTATAATTTGTTCATTGTATAATCTACCCCAAAACCCCCAAGCACCGTATACTGTTAGATTAGTATTACCAACAAATATAGATAATTTAATTGCTCAGTGTATAGGTCCACCATGTGTTAAGCGAGCAGCAGCTCGTATTACTCTTAAAGAGCTATTTCTTTTAAGAAAAATTTTTATAGAATTACAACTAGCTGACAAATTTAATGTATATAAATATGAGCCTGAACATCCAGAATTCGATATTTATTTCTTCAAACCAAAATAATTGCGTCGCTTATACTCTTATTAAAACAATTTATGTTTAATACAAATATTGAAGTTAAAATGTGATAAAATAATAATATTATTCATTATTATATAAAAGTAATAATGAATATTATCCTAGTAGATTCATCATATACATCTTTTCATCGTTTTTTTGCTACCTTACGATGGATATCATTAGCAAAAAAAGAGATTTATAAGGAACATAAAGATGACCCATCATACGATTGGAGTCAAAATGAAATCTTTATTGAAAAATATAAAAAAATGTATTTAGATTCAATTATTAAACTTGTATCAAATAAAGTTTATAATGATTCTAAATTAGTTTTTTGTCTAGACGCTCCACAAGAATCATTATGGAGAAATAATTTAATGGAATGTTATAAAGGCGAACGTGTTGATTTGAGTAAAAAAAATAATTTCAAGCCAACATTTAAATTAACCTATGACCAATTGATTCCCGACCTAGTAAAAAATAATAAAAATATATTTTGTATAAAAAAGTCAAAAATGGAAGCTGATGATATAATAGCTCTATGCACTAAATATATAAGAATAAAACATCCCAATCACAAAGTATATCTTGTTTCTGGTGATCAGGATTTCCTACAATTGGGTTATAATAATTTATATTTTGCTGATTATAAAAAAAAGGATTTATTAACTTTAACTCAAGAACAAGCTAAACAAAATCTATCATTAAAGATTATTAATGGCGATTGTTCAGATAATATTCCATCTATTTTCCCAAAAAGCAAACAAGAACTATCTCTTAAAAGACGAAAGGAAATACGAGAAGATATAGAGACTGGTAAATTACTGAAACAATTTTTAAAAGAAAATAAAAAGGCAAAGGAACAATACTCTATTAATAAAAAAATGATTAGTTTCAAATATATTCCAAAAGATTATCATAAACCTATCTATAAAAAGATTAAAAAAATATTAAAACAGTAAAAATATTAACAAAATAACTAATATAGCTAATCCTAAAAATTGTAATATGGGATTTAAGGATACTATATGATTAGTATTCAATGATTTAACCATATAAGTATTATTATAATAATATCCTAATTTGCGATAATAGTTTCTAACACCAATACCAGATATAACCGCAATTTGATCATAATTATTTATTTTAGCAATTGTCTCGGCAACTTTTATTAATCTTTTTCCAAAACCTCTATGTTGAGTTTTTGCAATATGTTTATCTACTGGGTTCATATTTCCATAAACATGTAATTCTCTTATCATTGCTGTATTATTAATAGTTGGAAATAGATTAATAGTTTCTTCGCAATTATCTTCTTTTACTTGTCGATGTATTCTTGGCTTGATATCTTTAACATATCCCATATTTTTAGATAGACGTAATCTACAAAATCCATAAATATAATCTGTATCAGGTGTTTCAAAACTAATAAAATATTCTTTACCGTCTGATGCATCGTAGCTTCGTATAAATATAATCGCTTGGTCTATAGAATCTAATGCCTCTTTATTATTCTTAACTTCTCTACAACGAATACATTGACATTTTAAATTTCTTTTTTTCATTTCTAATTCTAATGTCTGTCGTAGATTTGGTTTATCGTTACCTGCTAAAATATAATTAGATGGTATATCTCTAATAACACGATTTAGTCTAATCCATGGATGAATCATTGTTTTAGTTTCAATTAAAACATCAATTAATTCTTCCTGTGAATAATGTAAATTCATTCCTTTGTCTTCCCATTCTTTTGTTTTCGTCCAATCTAAACTAGCAAATGGATATAATTTAGCTTGGTCAAATTGTAATCGTGTATCATATAACATTGTTTTTATCATTTTAATATCATCTTCTGGCGTAGCAAATGGTAAATCTAACATCAAATGAACATCGATTTTTAAACCGACATCAAGTAGATTTTTTATTGCTCTAACTGTATCTTCTAAATAACATCCTCTATTAATTTTACTAAGAATCTTTTTATCTGTATGTTGAACACCTATTTGAACTCGTGTGCAACCATACTTGCGGAATAAATATAATTCCCGTGCAGTAACGTGGTCTGGTCTTGTTTCCAAGGTTAATCCAATTACTCGAACTAATGCAATTTCATTATAACCAATCTCAACATGTAATGGATAGCGTTCTCTTCTATTATCTGCATCGTGATAAAAAGTATTAGCTGCGTAATATAAATCTCGAATAAATTCTTCTCTATAATCTTCTGGATAAGAACCCCATGTTCCACCTAATACCATTACTTCTAACTTATCAATAGATAAACCACATAATGATAATGTACTCATTCTATCCCACATTTGTAAAGCTGCATCAAACTTATTTGCATTTGCACGTAAAACAGCGGGTTCGTTAAATAGATAAGATCTAGGTTGTTCTACAAACCCATTACCTTCATGTGCTGGTTCTTTCGGGCAATAGTAACAATCATGTTCACAACTAAAAGATTGACCATTAGGATATGGCGAAGTTAATACTGTTATTTGTGTTATTCCACTATTAGTTCGACACAATTTACCAACATTAAATTGTTCAAATAATTCATTTCTATCAATTTTCTTTTCTTCTACTAACTTTCTATAAATATAATTCATAGTAACAGTAGATAGACTGATATGATATTTTTTTCGTAATTGTGTATTTATCTTATTCCATTCTTGTTTTGTTTCAATAATATTTTTATCAAGAATATTAGTAAATTCCTTGATAAAATTATTAGCTGTAACTGGGTCATTCCCATGATAGATATTACGAACTGTTAAATGCGTAACTTTTTTTGTATATATATCTTCAATGTCTTGAGTAGCTGCCATTTTAAATATGTATATTGATTATGATTATATGTTAATAAATCAATATTTTTAGACTAGTGCATGTTCTAATATATCACTAAATTTTTCGATACTAATAACCTTAAAATTAGAATCGAGTAAATTACTATTTCTCTTTTTAATTTTTTCTAAATCAGGTTCATTTTCTTTTGGAATTAATGCTAATACTACTCCTGCTCTTTTAGCTCCATGTAATTTTTCTTCTAACCCACCAATTTGTGTTATATTACCTTGCAGATTAATTTCACCAGTCATTGCCACATTATGTTTAATCTTTTTATTAGTTAGCCGTGAATATATTACAAGAGTTAATGCGCCACCTGCCGATGGCCCATCTTTAGATACTGCACCATCTGGACAATGAATATGAAAACACTGTGGAGCATCTTTCCATATATTAATCCACTCTTTTTTAAGATTATCGTCAATATAATTCCATGCTAATGATAAAGCTACATCTATACTTTCTTTAATCACTTTTTCTAATGAACCAGTCGCTTTAATCTCCATATAACCTTTTGATGGAATCAACATTGATTGAATTGGTAGAATTCCACCTAAACCCAAAGAATTGGCCCATAATCCATTTACTGTACCAACACAATCTTCTCGATGAATCATATCATGAGTATATTTAGTATACATGTTCATGATTTCATTATATATAGAAGTAGTTAATGTAAATGGAAAAGTAACATCAGTATTACAAATTGGAACTCTAGTAAGATTGTTAATATTTAATTCTCGACAAATTTCATATAATAATTTTTTTAATCTTCGAACACCTCCTTCATTAGTATAATTATTAATTAAATCAGTCATTATGTCTTCAGGAATCATAATACTTTTTTTATCTAGACCTATATCTTCTAAAATATTAGGTAAAAGATAATTTGCCCCGATCTGTAACTTTTGGGTCATAATTAAATGTTTTGTTTCCACACTTGTAATACGGTCCATTAAAATATAATTAACTTTACGAGGTTCATTAAATGAAAAAATAAAAGTTACTTTTGACATATCAATATCAATGTCATAAAAATATTTGTCTCTAAAATGTGTATTTTGAACAGGATCAATTAAATGAATTAATAGATTAATAATTTCCAAACCTTTTGGTGTAGTACTAACTTTATCTAATTCATCAAAATAAATAATTGGATCCATACATTTTGATTTAATTATACCTTGTGCAATTCTACCATAAATTGAACCTTCATAAGTATATGAATGACCTTCTAATACTGATGCATCAGTTGCTCCACCTAATGAAATAAAAATGAAAGCTTTATTCATTGCCTTAGCGATTCCATCTTTAATAAGACTTGTTTTCCCATTACCGGGTGGCCCCCATATACCTAAAACATTACCTTTACATTGTGGATTTCGGATATGTTGACCCATAGTTTGAACAATTTGACGTTTGGCTTCGTCGTGACCCCAAACAGCATCATCCATTTGTGTTTTTAATGCTTTTAAAAATTTTTTAACTTTTTTTGGCTTGATAGAATTAATATTAATTCCTTTATATATACCAAATGGAATTTTCATTACATTATCAAGCCATGCTTTTAATTTACCAGTTTCACCAAAACTTGTATTAATTCGAATTAATTTATTAAGTAATGATTTTTTAGTATTATCTGGAATCGGCATATTAAGAATTTTAAATAATGCAGGAACATCATTATCTAAACAATTATTAATCTGTTTAAAATTATCAATCAATGTTCTCTTATAGTCATTATCTAAACTACAAAAATATCTCATAATTTCATCTTTTGTATCACCATTCTTTTCTGTTTTATTTAATTCATCCATAAATATTCTATTTATTTTTCTATTGCTAGATTTGTCTACAAGTTCATACTCTTCTTCTATACTACTAGCTTCTTCACCACTCTCTTCCTCACTCTCTTCTTCATCACTCTCTTCTTCATCACTCTCTTCTACATACTCTTCATCTGTTGTTTCATGTTCTGTATCATCTTCAACATCATTTTCTATTGGCATATCTAAAGCTATATCTATTTTTGTAATTTCGGTTTTCCTTTTTTTATTAGATGGTGTCTGATTTTTTAGAAAATTAAAATATTTATCAAGACTAAATTTATTTCCTTGTGAATAAATTTCTATTTTAATATTATTAACTAAATCAATCATAACAGATGTAAAAGCTGATATCATTAAAGAAAATTCCATATCAACTTGATCATCATTAAATGCTAATTTAGTTTGTTTCAAAGTATTTTCCAAAGTATTTAAAAAATTAGTTAATTTTCTTCCACGGAAATTATGCCCCGCAATAATATCTTCTAAACTACATATTGCCATCAATCTTAATTCATTAATCATTTCATCAGAATTTATCTCATAATCGTCCGGATGCTTTCTTTTACGACTAGACTGTTTTAAATATTCAACCCATTTTTCAATATCACTATTCATACTTAATTAATATTTGATAATTTCACTTTAAATCCATTCAAATAATTATATAAGTAAATATAATAATACACAAAATGGGAATTGAAAGATTTTTTTCAAGTATTAAAAAAGAATTTAATATTATAATTAATACCGAATATCCATTCACAAAAATACATACCAAATATTTTATGATTGATTTTAATAGTATAGTCCATATATTATCAGCGCATATGATAAGTACCATTAATAATTATTTAATAAAAAATAAACCAAATTGTCCATATAAATACGATACTATAGAGAATTTCGAAAAAAATTTATTGGATATAATTGGAGAATATCTAATAAATATGTTAAAATATAATATATATGCGAATGAATTAAATTATTTGGTTATTTGTATAGATGGTGTTCCCACTATGGCTAAAATGTATGAACAGAAAAAAAGAAGATATATGGGACATATGACCTCTTTTTTAACTTCTAAAATTGATTTACCATTTAACTGGGCCAAGAATAATATAAGTCCTGGTACAAATTTTATGAAACAATTACAAGACTATCTAAGGTCAAAGGATTTTACTTTACAAATAAAAAATACTTGTAAGAATTTAAAAGAATATATCATATCAGATACGACAACACCTGGTGAAGGTGAAATGAAAATAGTAAATTATATTAAATCAATGAACAAACATCAAATTAATTTAAAAGATGATATAGTAGTTTATTCCCCTGATTCTGATATGCTAATATTACTTTTATTATTAGATAATAATACGACTATTTTACGTTATGATCAGCAAAAATCTAAATTAAATGAAAAATTAGAAGGAAAAAAATATAGTATAATAAATGTAAATAAATTTCGAAAAATCCTATTAGATTATATCAAAAAAACAGTAGACCATTTTCCTATTAATGAAAAACGATTAATAAATGATATTATTTTTATTTTCACTGTGTTTGGAGATGATTTTCTTCCGAAATTAGAACCATTTAGAGTCAATTTGGATATTTATATAATTTTGGATTATTATTTGGTAAATTTAATTAGGTCAGGCTATTTATTAGAAAAAAATAATGGACTACAAATAATCAGAACAACATCATTTCTTAATTTTTTTACCTTATTGTCAAAACAAGAATTACTTTTTTTAAATAGAAACTCCAAACACAGTTTATATTCAAATTATCATAGAGTCGAATTAGATATATTTGGCACCGAAATGTTCAAGTTTCGCGAATTATTTAATGAATATATATGGAAATTTATGTTTATTAATAAAAAATTTAAAAAACCTTGTGCTTCAATTAGCCCAACTAATGTTTCTAAATGTTTCGATATTAAATTATTTATAAAGTTTTTAAATAAAGAAGAACCATTAATAGATAATCATTTACTTGAAAATTTTGCCAAGAGAAAATTTGAATATACTGATAAGGATATATATCACGAACTAAAAAAATCATTCATGGCAAACTATTTACATATAATAAAACAAATAAATAATAATAAATTATATTCATTTATAAAAAATAATAATTTGATTAGTAAAAGAAATGGTTTATTTAAAAATTATGGTAAATTATATTATTTAATGGATACTAAAGAGAATTTTCTTGATGATATTTTATATTATATGTTTGTTAATTTAGAAATACCTATAACTGGAAAATTACAACAAGAACATCCTAAATTATTAGAAATCAGTTATCGGTCAGATAAGCAACCTCATAAAAAAAATATAGATAGTTTAGATAATCATGAACTATTACAATATAAAATAGAATATAAACTTGATGAATATTACAATATTTTAAATCCAACAGATTTATTTTATCAAAAATTCTTCAATACTGGCTTTCCAGAGAGAGAAGAAATAGAAGATTATTATCAGATTAATTTTGGTTCATTAAATAAATCTGATATAATTAAAGAATATTTGTTTGGTTTAAATTGGGTTGTTAATTATTACTTTAATGGTATCGTGGATAAAACTTGGTATTATTTCCACAGAAAGTCTCCTTTACTTTATGATATTATCAATAATTATAGTCATAAAATATTAAGACAGCAACAAATTGACAAATATACTGATAAAACATTTATAACACCATTAGAACAATTAATATTTATAAGTCCAATCAATATAAATAAGGATATAATGTCTCAATTAAGTTTATTAAATAAAATTGTATCATTTAAAGACATGCTAAAGATAGTTAATTTTATTAAAGAGCATCCATTCTATTTCTTTGATTTAGAGAAAATTTATAATAAATTAATGAAAGGAAATGAAATAATAGTAGATTGTTCTACCTCAATTTTTTTAAATAAATGTCATCTAGTATTTTTAGAAAATAAACTAGACTTGGATAGATATTTAACAGATTTTAGAAACTATTTTCCTATAAATTATCAACGAAAATATTATCCATTAAATGTAATATAAATGTGACAACTGCTGTTAACAATGCAATCGAGATTGCGTCGCTTGTCTCGATTGATAAGGGTTAATTTATTTTATTTAATTCAAGAAATTTTAATTTAGGTAAAAGTTTAGCCTTGATTAATCCATATTCGTTAACTAGGATATTTGTTAACTTTGTAATATCTGGTTTAGTTCTTTCGAGTTGTGTGTCAATTTCAATAACTGGTGCATTTTTAAAATAGTCTTTATACTTTTCATAATCATCTAAATTAGGAACTCTAATATTGTCTGCCTCAATTGCATTTAATGTTTCTGGAATATTTTTATATTTGTAATAATATTCATATATAACATCTTGTTTAATATCTTTTACTCTATCACAATAGTCACAACCAAGTAAAATACAAAATTCAATAAATTGATCATATGTAAGATCAACCTTTTCTAAAATATTATCTAGTTTTATTTCTAATGTTGTTTTTTTATATGAAGTCAAATTTCTGTAAATCTTATTAGCACCAAATGTTAAAATATCCATATCTTCTGTAATAACACCTTGTGCAATACCAGCTTTAACTAGATAAGCACATTGAGAATCAGCTTCTTCTGGTGCTTCAATATAAGGAATTCCCATCAAATTTAGCAATTCTTTACATTCATCAATTTGTTTTTTAGTAATTCGAACTGTTCTTTTAAAATATTTAATTTTTTCTTTTTCATCAGTTATGTCAAATAATTTCATATAAGCTCTTTTTTTTACATCTCTTCGTGCATCTAATATTTTTTGTTTAAATGCTGGTGGTTTACCATCAAATACATATATTGGTATAATATTTTTTCTTAACAAATTTATTGTTTTATTAAATAATCCTAAAATATGTGAAGTAATTTCTCCTTTTTGATTCATCAGGTCAGCGCCAGAATTACGAATAGCAATTATTACTTGATATAAGATAATACTAATATCTATAGCAACTTTTTCACCTTTAAAATCATCATAATTTATTTCATTAACTATATTGTCATAAGAATTTAAAAATTTTAATAAGTTTTTAATACCCATTGTTCAGGTCTTAAATAATATATAAATATTTTTTTATATATATTATATCAATTTTTCTATATACAAATCAATTTTTATTATAACAAAAACGTTGTTTTTATGCAATCAGGATTGCATTTATATTATTACAATGGTTAATAAGTTTTAATTTTTGTATTGAAAATAACTTATGGTTTTTTTCTATGTTATTTATATATGAACAGTTATCAAATTCTTTACCCCTATGCCATGACAATAGATGCTGATACATTTGCCACAGCAGCTAAAAACTATGTCAAGACACATCGTGATATGAATATTGCACATTTAATTATGTCAGATCAATTTAATCATATGAGAAAAGCTAATTTAAATTATTATACCAAAGACGGTAGAAATAAAGTTGGTATTTCTATATTTCCTTATACTCAACCAATTTTAGGATATTCAAGCTCTAATCCTAATGCACGTTACCCCCCTGTTCCTTATTTACTTGGTGCAGTACCCTCTATTAATATCGATGGGAGAGGTTTATAAAGGTTTATAAAGAACTTTATAAAAAATGAAAAATATAATTAAATACTAGTAATCTTTAGTTAATAATGTCCCAAGATACTAAACAAATATGTTTTATATATACTGATACTAATGGTCTTCATGAAAGTTATACTGATACTTGTAATGTCTCTAAAAAAAATATGTTTGCATTTGCGAGATTAATAGCCATCTATTATTCAATTGGTTATTATCAAATAGAAAATGGAAAATTTAAATATGTTGAAACTAAAAAAGTAAAACATATTTTAAAACCTAAATGTATATTATTCAATGAAACAGCAGTTGCAGTTCATGGAATAACTATGGAAAAAGCATTAAAAAAAGGAATAGATAATAATAGTATTATATCTGAATTAAGAGATGATCTTAAAAAGGTTAATATAATTGTATCACATAATTTATCCTTTCATCTAAAAGCAATTCAAACAGAATGTTTTAGAGCTTGTGTTAATATTGATTTTTCAAGGTTTATTCTAATTGATACCATTTCATTTGAACATAATTATGGATATCTTAAATTAATTGATTTGGCTAAAAAATTAAATATATCTGTTGATAAACCAAATCATTTAAGGTTAATTAGAAAGGTATTTGACAAATTATATCATAAATATGAAAATACTCTAACTGTCTGATGTATCTAATAATAACACATAAGTGATATGATTACAATTAATTGGTTCTCTAATCTTAAAATTTAGCTTAAATTTTAGTTTATTTAACTTATCCCAATCATTACAAGTCAGCATTACTATACCTATTTTTTTTGATTGATTATGCGTAAAAACAAAACTTGCATTTTCTGTAACTGAATCCAAATTATAGGATTGGTATTCTAAATTATACATATTTAATACTTTTTTAAATAGATCTAAATCAGTTAATATACGATTGACTGATTTACTTTTTATTAAATATTTTTTCATATTTTTGTTATTAATTGCGATCTTTTTATATTTATCGCTGATTAGTATATTACCGACTACTTCATTTTCTATTGATTCAGTTAATAAATTATATACAAAGTTATTGTGAGAACACTCTGATACTTTTTCTTCTTCTGTTTTAGGAGTTTTTTTATTTAAATATAAATAAATCGTAACAAGTAAAAGAATAATGGAAATCCCGCTTATAATCCAACTTATCATTAATTTAATTTATATATTAATTTTTACCATATACTTCATTACTTTGTTGTGTTACTCTAATAAAAGTAGTTCTCTTAGATAGTTCTTTTAATGTAATAGCTCCTACATACGTACATGTTGAACGAATACCACCTAAAATATCTTTAATAGTATTATCCACAGGTCCTTTGTATTTAATCAATACTCGTTTACCTTCTGATGCTCTATAATCTGCAACTTGTCCTACATATTTATTCATTGCGGTTTCTGAACTCATTCCATAAAATTCTTTATATATAATATTATTTTCTTCAATTATCTTACCATTACATTCATCGTGTCCTGCCATCATTCCACCTAACATAACAAAATCAGAACCTGCTCCAAATGCTTTCGATATGTCTCCAGAATTAGTACAACCGCCATCACTTAACAAGCAACCTTTCAACCCATGTGCCGCATCTGAACATTCTATTACCGCACTTAATTGTGGATAACCAACACCAGTTTTTATTCGTGTAGTACATACAGACCCATTACCAATACCTGCTTTAATAATATCTGCTCCTGTCAGTATTAATGCCTCTGTCATTTCTGCTGTTACCACATTACCAGCTACTAGAACTTTATTTGGATATTTATCTCTAATCATTTTAACCTTTGATATAAATTTTTCTGTATATCCATTTGCAACGTCAATCATTATAAATCTAATTCTCTTATCTAAATTGATAATATTATCAAGTGTTTCCATATCTCGATCAGTAATACCAATTGTTACTACAAAATAATTAAAATCATTATCTGATAATTGATTTAAAAACGACGCCCATTCATCTAGTTTATAATGTTTATGAATACATGTTAATACTTTATATTTAAACAAAGCCTTGGCCATATTAAAGGTTCCAGTTGTATCCATATTAGATACCATAATAGGAACTCCAGTCCAAGTTTGTTTTGAATTAATAAAAGTAAAAGTTCTAGTTAAATCAACTTGACTTCGAGATTCTAAAATAGAACGTTTAGGTAATATCAACACATCTTTGAAATCTAATTTGACATCATTTATAACTCTCATTAATTTTAATATATTGATATATCTTTAATACATATTGTTAACAGCAGTTATCACATATATTGATTAAAACAATACTTGTAGTGACTATATAATAATGTATGGAATTATATTATTATTAAGTAGTTTATTCTTAATCAAAAGCATTATATTGAATGAATTTTATAATAATCACCTAATCTTTAGCTTGTTTCCGTTTGAAATAGCTGTTATATCACTTTATAATCCAGAACTAAGTTCGCACGTAACAGCATATGTACGCTGGATTTTCATCGGTTGGTTAGGATTGGATAATGAATCAGATGCGTTAAATGATATTATGAATATTGATGAAAATGAATATATTATTATATGTTGTTGGTTAATTGCATTTAGTTTATATCAATTATACTATATAGTACGTGAAAAATATATAAACCATAATAGTTTACATAAATGGTCTCTATATTCATATAATCTGAAATTTGCCATGATTAATTATATTTCATTATATTTATGGAATTTAAATACATTAGTACATGTCAAAGACAGTAAATTCTGGTTTATTCTAATCAACTTGTTATTATTTAATGCAATTACTTTTTGGTTTCCTGGAATATTATTTAATTTTATCTATGGTGAAAAAATGTATTTATATCGAATTAAATATGAATTTTTAATTGACGGATTTCATTTGAAATACAAGTTTTTTTCTATTATTCTATTGGCATTAAAAGCATTTACGGGATTATATATTCTCTTTTTTAATTTCTGGATAGCAGGAAGCAAATATTTTTTATTATTTGTTTTGGGATTATATTCATTAATATGTTATAAAATAAATATTTTTAAAAGACAAGAACTAAAATATGATATTTTATATCAAAGTGGAATATCTGTATTAATAATTCTACTATCAATTATAGAATACTATTATCCGGATAATATAGAATTTATTATTTTCAAAATAATTTTATTTGCTTGTTATTTATCTGTAATGACATATTTTGTTTATAGAGAAAATAAAAGAAAAAATAAAATTGAAGATCCCCATTCTGATTGTGTTGAAATAATAGAAATGGATACATTGGCAAATAGCAATATTATAAATTCGTATAACCATGACATTGAGGTATAATGTTAAAGGTAAGTTATTTATTATTATTTAATGAGATCATTAAATATTGGAGAATTATCTCAATGTATTAAAGATAATTTACCTAAACAAAAAATAATATTAACAGCTGAAGTTAAACAACCAAAAATATCTAATGGCAATATGTATTTAGAGTTAAAAGATAAATCTGGATGTATTAGTGCAGCTATATTCAAGTTCAATATGACAGAGGATATGGAAAATATACAAGAAGGTGATGAAATAACGGTTAAAGGTAATTTAAACTATTACCAAGAAAGAGGTAGATTAAATTTTGTAATTAGAGACTTGGTATCTGTTCAGGGTTCAGGACAGCTACATAAACAATATATACAAATTAAAAACCAATTTGAAAAAAAAGGATATTTTTTACCACAAAATAAACTACCTCTACCAAAAACTATTCAGAACATCCTTATTTTAACTAGTGCAAGTGGTGCTGCTGTTAAAGATTTTTATTATGGTTTAGATAATGGGAAAGGTCGGATTAATCATAAATTAATAGATGTTATAGTTCAAGGAACAGATTGTCCTTCTAATATTTGCCATATTTTAACAACAGATAATAATAAGTTAGAACAATATGACCTGATAGTTATTACTCGAGGTGGTGGTAGTTTTGAAGATTTATTTGGTTTTTGTCAACCAGAATTAATCGAATGTGTTCATAACTTGAAGGTTCCAGTTCTTAGTGCAATTGGACATCAGGTAGATACTACTTTATTAGATCATGTAGCGGATATTGTTGCACCAACTCCTTCATTAGCTGCTCAATTTATTATTGACCACAATAGGACATATGTAGACACATTATTATATAAAAAAAAAAGATTATTCTCACTTTTACAAAAACCTATGATTAATAAAAATAGTGAATTAGATAGTTATAAAAATACAATTCTTAACCAAAAGAATATTTTTATAAATTACAAAATACATTTATTTAATAGAATTAATATGGCTATTAATAAAGAACTATTAAATTTAGAAAAGTTATCAAATAAATATACTATACCAGATGCACAATCTGGTGTTCATTTATTATCAAAAGATAAAGTTATATCAGATAATAATATGCTTGTAAAACAAGTCAAGCGCAAAATTCCCTTAACTATCCAATGGGGTGATACTTTACTAACATTAACCGATTATCAATTTACTTTACATTAATTTAACCCGTTTTGCATTTAAATGATCCTTGAAATTTGTAAGAACATAATACAATAAATAATTATATAAAGCCCAATTTAGATGATATACAGCATTATGATTGAATGATTGTGAAAGAACACCATCATATTCTTCATCTTTATCTATATTTTTAAATATGATACGATACAATATATACATTAATTCATGACATAAACCAAAAATACCAACACATAAATACATAATATTTTTTAACAAAATACCATTTATAATATGAATCCAATATTTGTTAAAATTCAATAATGTATTTAAATACAGCATTTTATTCGGAAAATGATAAGTATTATATATATTAAATAAGGATAACATAAAGCTAAAAATTATTCCAAGCTTTTTGCTAATATATAGCCTATTTATCAAGAATGAAAAAATTATAATGTTTCTAGAAAAATCATTAACACCTGTTATTAATATCCAGAGATAATCAGGATTATTTATTAGTTCATTTACTCCTATAAATAGATGATAATAGAAACCACACAAATGTGTTATTGTGTCTGATAAATAAAATAATTTTAAGGCAACAATGTCTAATAGATTAATTGGTTTCTGTTTAATATTTATAAAAATAAAAATATTTGTAATAGCAATTATTAAATTAGTCAAATAACAGGCGGGTGTATTATCAATTCCAAATTCATAATAACTCATTGTATATATATATAATAACTCATTATATATATATATATCATAACTGGTTGATAAAATAGTGTCATTTTAAATGCGAAACATGTCAAGACAAACTTATCACATTGTGTATGTTTTTCTATTTAAAGTTTATCCATTATTATATAATAATGGATAAACTAACGGATTATATGAAACAAATCGATGAATTACCAGACACTGATATAATTAGACGAATCGAGTTAATTAAAACAATTAACCCACTTATTGAAACTGAAAAAAAAAATTTAAACAAGTTACTAGGAAATGTAGAAAGTAATAGTAACAGTAAATTACATACAAAGTATAAAAAATATAATATTGAAGAATTAGAATCAAATTTTAATGATACTACATCTATTGATGATATGATAAAAATATATCAAACTATTGCTTTTAAAATTGATAAAGAAGTAAGTGAATTATTTACAAATGATAGTTCAAATGAATCATCTGATAGTGAATAAAATAATATAACACGATTCTTCATAATAATGTTTGTTAACTTCATCTCTTGTAAATTTTGGATATTTTTTTCTAAAACAAAGCATTTACTATAATAGTTAATATTTTTTATGTTAATAATAATGCTGGTAAAAGGAATAAATGGAGGTAAAACATACATCTCCATATCATAAGTAATATACTGGCATATGTGAAAGCATTATCTTTTTTGGAGTCCTCTTTAACCCATTTGAAAATAGATATTCTTGTTTCTTTTGGTAAATATATAAATTTAAAAAATAATATAATAGTTACAAGAGTTCCACAAGTTATAAAATATATTTTCTTAGAACCGAGATTTTTTGTTTGAGGAACATAATGAAGAACGATGAAAAGTAAAGTACATAAACAAACAAATTTCATTAAATAAGAAACTGCAAGTGTAGTAGAAATTTCTTCTATTAGAGCATTTTCATCTCCAAGAGCAGTTTTTGCATATGCTTCTAGACCGAATCCTGGTAGGGGAGGTATACCCATTCCAGTAAAAGATTCTTTTTGTTTTTTTTGTAGTTCTTTTAATTTTTCAGCGAGTAACTTTTTTAATTCTTTATTCGAATACATATATACATATATAGATAAAAATCTATACTATTAAATATTGATTTTTTAATATAAAAAGTAGTAATCATTATATTGTAATGGATTTCCAAAATATGCTTGATAATATATATGACCAATTAGGAGAAGCTACTTCTAAAAAACTGGTATTACCTAATCCCGTTATTGAAACAAGTACAACTAATACTTATTGGAAAAATATAAAAAAAATATTACAAACAATAAACCGACCCCCAGATCATTTTGTAGATTATCTGAATAAAGAGATTGGTAATGTAAATTGGATGTCTTCATCCAAATCCGATGGTTTAGTTATGATTGGTAAATATAAAAAACAAAAAATAAGTAAATTGTTATGTAATTATATGAATCAATATGTTATTTGTAATATATGTAGTTCCAGCGATACAACTATATCAAAAAACAAAAATATTAAAGGGTATCGATTATATTGTAAAAAATGTGTGTCACAATATAATATTTAATTTTTAATTTATAAATTAACGGAGACGGAGCACAAGATGAAGTGTTGACTCTTTTTGAATATTGTAGTCTGCTAGAGTTCTACCGTCCTCAAGTTGCTTTCCGGCAAAAATCAGCCTCTGCTGATCTGGTGGAATTCCTTCCTTATCTTGAATTTTAGCTTTTACATTCTCAATATTATCAGATGGTTCAACCTCAAGAGTGATTGTTTTTCCAGTAAGGGTTTTTACGAAGATTTGCATTAATATATATAATACTATAGCTTTTAAATATTTTACAAATCAATTTTTATTTTTATATATCAATATTACTAGATAGTTCGGAAAGTTTAATATTCAAGTATTTGCTTTTATATTTATAATATCGCCGTGTAACCTGAATTAATTTATTTTCTAAATCATCTATAGTATATTCAATTTCATCTGTTAGAGTTATTGATGAATTAGCACGTGTATATAAATGTTTTGCCAAGTAACCTAAATTAATAGGAGAGTTCTTATAAATATCTTTGAGTCTAATATTAATACGATCTTTATATAAAATTAAATTTTGATGTTTCTTACAATATTCCAAGGTATCAGTATACGTCTTATCATCCAAGTTTTGAGTTTTAACTTTAAATAACATATAAATCATTTTCCCTAAGATATAGTGTTCTTGTGTTGTTAATTTAATAGGATTATAAAATAATTTATTAATTTCATTGTCCAAAAAGAAAATCCATTTAATATAATCTCTTTCGGTTTTTAGATAATTAAACATGGTTAGTGGGTCAACGATTACCCTTTTAATTCGAGAATCCATATCATTTTCTAAAATATATTTATTAATATTATTTTCATAAAATAATAATTTATTATTTTCTAATTTATTAGTTAATATAAATTTCAAATAGGATGTTTTTTTAGATATATTTTTCCATGTCAACAAGTTAATAGCTTGTAATAATATAATATTATTAATAAACTTGTTTCTAATTAAATAAAAAAATTTATTCTTTTCAAGCAAATTAAAATTATCATTATGTAATAAAATATTAAATATAGTAAAATGTAAATAATCAGTATATAATTTACTATTATAAATAAAAGCTAAATCTCGACTGTTTATTTTAATATAAATCCTGATAAAAGTAGTATATATATATTTTATTTTTGGACCAATAATCTCATTTATTTCTTTAGTAAAGAATCCGGTTACTGAAGATTTATTCGCAACAATATCTTTATTAAATTTGAAAGAATAATATAATATCTTTGCAAAGGTTGGTGCTAGTGTTCTTTTATTATAATAAATTGGATATGTATATTGTTCTAATAAACATTTTAAAACATTGATATCAAATTTATTGTTAATATCAGTTATTTGTTTAAACGATTCAAATGATATATTTTCATCCATTAAAATAGATACATTACTCATAATGTTACTATATTTAGGTTCTATAGTAATAAATTTATCAGATAGTAATTTAACCAAAGCTAACTTTTCATATTGATTATCTGAATAAAAATATTCAAGTATTTGTCTATATAATGGATGTTTTTTATATATGTTTTTACCAATCAAATCCATTAATTTATAATTAACAACCTTTTTGAACAACATATCAATAGTAATATCATCTTTATAATTATTAGGATAAGGTGTTATAATATACTTATCAATAACAAGTTCTTTATTATTATTTATAATAAATGACTTTGGTGTTATTTTATTTAGATATACTTTTAATATTTTATTATTTCGTGTAATAAAATAATAATTATTAATTAAAAGTTTTTCAGGGTATTTAATAAAATGAATATGATTTTCCAGAGTATTAATATTTCCAAAAAATTCAAAAGTAAAATTATATAAATTTTTAATATTAATATTTATTTTTTTTGTGAAAGCATAATCATTTATCGAATTATGTGATCTCATATAAATTATAAATAAAGAAAGATTCAGATGATATTGGACTTTAAGATACATACATGTTAAAAAATGATCAATATTATCATAATTATCCAAAGTATTATTGTTATTATTATAATTTTTTATTATATATTCCAAAAATTTTTTGTTAAAATCTGATAGTTTTGGAATAGTATATATTGTCTTTAATTTGGTATTTATTTTATTAACTAGTAATGACAGAAAATTAGAATTATTTATTATATCTTCATCATACATTAAAGCAAATATAAAGAATAATTCATTAACTAACAAGTTATTATATTTTTTGAATATTAAAGGAAAATATATAGCATATTCACATAGCCCATAAAACTTGTGATATAAACAAATTTTAATTAGATTGTTATCATCCAAGTATGGTTTAACTATAATATCATTATTATCAAAAGTAATTTGAAATACACAAGTCATTGATCTATCATTATGGTTGACTGGTAATTTTATTAACATTATAAAGTTAAAGGAAATTTTTATTTAAATCAAAAATAATTACTATTCTATGCTTGTGACTTTGCAACCATAGTATAAATCTTTTTCTTGTATTCATCTATATTATCTTTCCATAATACAGATGCGTCAATATTAGCAGGACTTTCAAAATTAGGAGCCGATAAAAGCGAAATAATACTAAGTATGATAGTATTAACACTATGACTTGGACTCCATCTTTCACCATCGTGTTCATAACCAAACTGGTCTGAACCTTCGTGGAGAATGGAAATACACACCCCACCATCCAAATAAATATTTGGGTGTAACATATCATGAAAGATAAATTGAGGTGGTTTATTTGGATATGTAGTTGGAAATGTTATATGTCCTTTAAACATACCGCCTTCATATAATGTATCAGAAGGTCCAATTATAATAAAGTTCCATACATAAAAATTTTGTGTTGGTTCTATACTATAAAGATAATTAGGATCTTTACTAATTTCTTTATATTCTGTCATTAGCCGTTTCAATGCCATTATGATATATAGATATTAGAATATTATGAAGTAAATCTTCATTTTTTTTTTTAAAAAAACAACTGGACCTCTTCAAGTCCTCTGCACGCCTACTTAAAGGCGGTCAGACAAGGAGTGTCCCTGTGTGGGGGATTTCTTCCCCTTCTTCTTCCCCTTCCCCTTCTTCTTCTCTCGCGCCGCCTGGAGAACCGCCTGGCTCTTCTCGGCAACCGTCGTCACCACCTTGGCCTTCGCAGGCAATGGGGGAGATGTTGAAGAAGCCGGACAAGCGGCACGCTCGCGTGTGCTGCCTCCAAACAGGATCTCCACCAGGTGCTCCGCATCGGCTCTCTCCTCCGGATTGCGCCCGCGGAAGGAAATGGCCGGCGTATGGCGAGGGGGAGCCGGCGGAGAATCTGCAGTCCGCCTAAGTGAAAGGCTCAACAGCCCCATCTCTTCATGGGGTCCAGGTTTAGACATGGTATAGTGAGTGAAATATTCACCCTGCGACTTTCCAGCCTCCGAAACCGGAACACCACGAGTGCCTTCCGGTTGTGGGAGCATGGGAAAATCTTCCATTGTCATAACCTGTTGTGGCGCAGGTAGCGCAGGTGGCGCAGGTAGCGCAGGTGGCGCAGTCGGCTTCGCCGCATGGTGCTGCTGCCTGGAGTGCATCCAGTTCCACCGCCCCTTACAGTGGTCGAGGAGGCAGCGCGTGTCTTGACAGCGCGGCCACACGAGGGGGCGGTCATTCGGACACAACTTTGGGTCGGTGAACGAAGAGGACACGGAGTGCCCGATGAACTTGTCGCCTGCATACTGTGCGACCCCAAGACAGGCGTGGTTGTGCCCACATCCTTTCATACAGTTATCCTTGTTAGAGCATTCCTGCTCTAACCAAATGGGCGCGCCCCGCTTGCGCTGCGGGCGCTGCGTGCGCTGCGTGTGCGGGCGCTGCTTGCGCTGCGTGTGCGGCACCTGATGCCATCCATCGTCATCGCTGACAACGGCTGCGGCGGCGGCGTGCGCCGAAGCGGGCCAGTCGACCCAGCCTTCCGGTGTCCACTTCTTGCCCTGGTTTTCCGTGCCCACCGCAATTTCAGCGATGAATTTGGCGAAGCCGCCAGGGGGAAACTTCTGGGGGGCCAAGTATAGTACACCCATGTGGTCGGGGAACACCTGGAGGCTCCTACGGTATGCCGCCATGTATTCGACGAACCCGTCCAGGTCCATTTCCTGCTCCGAGCCGCCCACTGTAAAAACGACGTTTCCGTCGCGGAACCACACCGGACTCTTCAGAGCATCAAACAACAGCTTCCTGATGCTGCGGTGCACCTGGAGTTTGGGCGTTTGACCCTGGTGGGACTTGCGTCCCTTTTGGCTCTTTTGACCTTGGTGGAACTTGCG
>Ga0233439_10002088_pt1 | contig 23262 bp, 22 predicted proteins | sample SI_123_September_6_FD_182713 | JGI IMG/M metagenome (GOLD analysis project Ga0233439, IMG submission 182713) | Seawater microbial communities from Saanich Inlet, British Columbia, Canada - SI_123_September2016_100_MG | ecosystem: Environmental > Aquatic > Marine > Inlet | place: Canada: British... | reverse complement strand
ACTCGTTGAAAGCGGCGCGATCGGTCGACCGGTCGCCGCCTTCGGTGCAGTGAGCGGCCATGGCCCGGACGCCTACCACGCCAATCCGCATTTTTTCTATGAAGAAGGCGCCGGTCCGATGTTGGACCAGGGGGTCTATGTGATCACGGCGCTACTGCCGTTGTTCGGGCGGGTAAAGACCGTCTCGGCTCGCGCGCAGATTGGCGTGACGGACCGCACGGTGCTTACCGAACAGCGATTCGGCGAAAAGATCGAGATCAAAACGCCGACGCATCTGGTGTGCGCGCTCGAATGCGAAGAAGGCGGCATGGCCAATTTGATGATCAGTTGGGAGATCTGGGCGTCGAAACTGCCGAATATGGAGATCTATGGCACCGAAGGCACGATGCGATTGCCGCACTGGAACAATTACCAAAGCGATTTTGACCTCTTTACAAAAGAAGAAGGCGGCGGCGATTGGCAGAATATCGAAACCGACCGGCCCTATGTCGGTGGCTCGTATCGCGGTCTTGGAATGGCCGATATGGCGGCGGCGATTATCGCCGACCGGCCGCACCGGGCCTCAGGTGAAAGGGCCAATCACGTATTGGATATCATGGAAGGGCTCGTGCGGTCTGCGCGCGAGGACAAGCCGATCGAGATGACGACGCCCTACGACCGGCCGGAACTTTTTGCGGAAAATGTGCAAGAGGGCGAGATCGATCATCTGCTATAAATAACATCTAAGTTGAAGGGGTATAGTGTGCCTGGAAAAATGTCTGACTATCGCGTTTTGGCACATGGCATTTTTTTAGGCTCACTCTAAGCGAATGGGAACGCGAAGCATGAAACTGAGCATACAGAGTTAGTGTTTTCGCACTTGGGACCAACATGATCAATTGATCGCAGCGACCAAGGAATGCGGGTTGGACTGCATAGAGCAGGGCCAGCGTTTTATCGATCCGCTGATCAATGAGAAGTATATGGACGTGGTAAAAAAGTATCGCGAGAACGGGCTGACGATTAGCGGCTACGGTGTGCTTAAATTCAACACGGACGCCGAATTGAGCCGCAAGTGGTTTGAGTTTGCTCAGGCGATAGGCATCTCTTCGATCATGGCGGATTTTTCGCTGGGCGAAGAGCTCGAAACGGCCGCGCTATTGGAGCCTTTGTGCGAAGAATTTGATGTCGATATCGCGATCCACAACCACGGGCGTCGACACCATCTGGGTGCGCCCTATGCCTTGGATCGGGTCTTCGCGCAGACGTCGATGAATATTGGCCTCTGTCTGGACACGGCCTGGATGCTCGACGGTGGCTGTTATCCGGTCGATATCGCGCAAAAATACAGCAACCGTCTTTATGGGGTGCATGTCAAGGATTTCATTTTCGACCGAGCGGGTAAAAGTGAAGATACGATTGTCGAACAGGGCAATCTGCGGCTCGATGATCTGGTCAAGGGGTATGGCGGCCATTTGACCTTGGAATATGAGTTGGGATATCGAGGATCCGCTGCCGGCGAGCAAGCGCTGTGTCGAAGAGATGAAAGCGGCGTTGAGTAGGCTATAGACCAATGGGCCGCGCAAGCCGGAGTTGGCTCTGATGCCATTCAGTGCGCACCTTTTAAATTTCCAGAGAGGATTTGCAGATGATTACTGATCAGTTAATTGTTGTAGAGCCTGGCAGGATTGAAGTTGAGAAGAAAGATATCGACGAAAGTATAGAGCCCTGGGAAGTGCTAGTGGAGACGGAGTACTCGATCATCAGCGCTGGGACGGAAGGCGCTGGTTTTACCGGTCTCGTCAAAGAAATGCCCTTTGGCGACGGAGGCCAATATCCGCGAGGTACTGGCTATGGCAATTTGGGCCGGGTGCTGAAGGTCGGTGCTCAGGTCGTTGATGTACAGCCGGATGATCGAGTTCTTTCTTTCTCCGGCCATTCGACCATCGTTAAGGCCGATGCGCGGAGGATGGTAATGCCGGTCCCGGACGACGCACCCGGCGAAAAGCTGGTCTTTACCCGAATGGCTGGGGTTAGTATCTCGGCCTTGCGCTCGTCTAGCGTGCAGCCGGGGGACGCGGTCTTGGTCGTTGGCGGTGGGTTGGTGGGTAATTTTGCCGCGCAATTATTCGGCCTCGCCGGAGCGGATGTGATGCTTGCGGATCTTTCCGATTTGCGGTTGCAACAGGCCGCGGAATGCGGGGTCGGGCGCACGGTGAATTCCGGACGTGACGACCTGGTCGCGGCGGTGATGGAGTGGACTGGCGGCGGAGTGCGTATCGGTGTCGAGGCGATCGGGATCAGCGAGGTTATTGCGCAGGTGGTGGAATGCACGGCTCGTTATGGCGAGACGATCCTATTGGGCAGCCCGCGCGCGCGGGCGACTTTTGACGTGACGCCGATGTTATTGCGGATCCACCTGGAGGCCATTCGCATGATCGGCGCGCTGGAGTGGCGTTGGCCGCAACACGCGACCGAGCGCAGCCGTGACCTCGACGCCAACTATCGCCAGATCGCTGAATGGATCGTCGCCGGACGGCTGGTTGTCGACCCACTGCTCACCCACATAGCTTCGCCGGCGGATTGTCAGGCGATGTACGATGGGCTGACATCGAATAAAGAAGAATTCCTGGGTGTAGTTTTTGACTGGTCGAAGCTGTAGCGTTTTTCGATGCCGATGCATTATCTCGCCATCGATATGGGCTCGACGAGCCTTACCGCGGTCGTCATTGATCTTGCGGCAAAGGCCGTCGTCGGGACATCAAGTGTCGCCAATACCGCCGAAATCACCGGGGCGGTGGATGGGAAAAAGGGCCGCGCGGAGTGGGATCTCGATCGCATGACGGAATTGGCGGTCGATAATGCGGCTGATCTCGTCGGCCGGACGGGGGTACAGCCGGCAGCGATTGGCGTTACGGGGCAGCAACAGGGGCTGCAATTGCTCGATGCACAACTCAAGGCGGTAGGCCCCTTTATCTCTTGGCAAGATCAGCGAGCTAAAGATCCGATATCTGGTGATGGGCAGACCTATTTACAGGCGCTTGGGACGATGGGAGGAGCGGTTGCCGCAGAAGGGGGCTTGCCCGCTTTCGCACGCACCGGATGTCCTTTGGTCGCAGGGTATGGCGTGTCGATCTGGTATTGGTTGCGAGCGAATGATTTGCTGCCGAGTGGGGTGTCCAGTACCACGGCGCCCGAATTCGTCGTATCGCGGTTGACCGGTGTTCTGCCGGTCACGGATCCGACCGATGCGATGGGATGGGGCATCTATGATGTCGCTGACCGCGATTGGGATTATCCGCTGCTCGAGGCGTTGGGTTTGCCACGAGCGTTATTGCCCGATCTGGTTGATTCATGCACGATCGCTGGAGGTTTGAGTAAGTCGGTCGCTGCACGGCTTGGGGTGTCGGCTGGGATTCCAGTGACAGTGGCTTCCGGAGATCACCAGTGCAGTTTTGCCGGTACGGTCGCCGACCGAGATAATACAGTCGCAATCAATGTCGGGACGGGGGGGCAGGCTTCGGTCTATGTCGGGCAGCCCGTCCCACATGGCTGGCTGGAACTGCGGCCCTATATGCAATCGGGTTATCTGCTCGCCGGCGTGGGGGTGGTCGGCGGCAGGACCTTTAGAGTGTTGCGCGATTTCTTTGCGCAAGCTGTTGCGGATTTTACCAGTGGAGATCGTGATCCCGAGCTTATTTATACACGGCTCGTCGAATTGGCGGGCGAGGTGCCGGCTGGTGCGGAGGGTTTGCGGGTCGATCCGCTTTTTACCGGCTCGCGCAGCAATCCACATGCGACAGCGAGCTTTTGTGGTTTGACGCCCCAGACCTTTACCCCCGGCCATATGGCACGCGCGTTATTCGAAGGTATGGCGGTGCAGTTGGCCGACTCGTATCGGCAGGCGGTCGCTCTGGGCGCCGGCGAGCGGTCGAGGCTCGTTGGCTCGGGCAATGGGCTCAAGCTCAACGCGTTGTTGCGCGAGGCGTTGGCGGCTGAATTCGGCATGCAGGTCGAAGTAGGTGCGCAGCAGGAAGAAGCCGCGGTTGGTGCGGCCCTTTGCGCCGCAGTGGCTGACGGGGCATATGCTTCTATCGCCGGGGCGAGCGCGGAATTTACTGGTAGTCGGGCAGACGCGCGCGATTGAATGCGGTGAGGTCGACGGTGCTCGTTTGGCCGTCGGCGATACGTTCGGCCATGGCCTCACCGGTGGCCGGTCCGTTGTGGAGAAGCCACTGCCCCAGCCTATTGTCTTTCATGCCTTTATAAGGAGCATAGTATGACCATCCGCAATCTCAGCCCGCAACAGATGTTTATCGATCTGGTCAAAGACCACGTGCCCGAATACCATTTCACCGGCCGGACGAAACGCCAGTATCAGGCTTGGAAACGCAGCGCGACGCCGAAGGTCATGGCGACCCTGGGCGACTTTCCTGATGCGGTCGCGGCCAACCCCCAGCTCTTGGCCGAATGGAATGAAAAGGGCCTGCGCCGTCAGCGCTGGATTATTGATGTGCAACAGCATCTTTCGGCGATCTTGCTGGTCAATTATCCCAGAGATATGAAACGCGGCGAAAAACGGCCGGCGATTCTCGCCTGTCACGGGCATGGGGTACACGGCAAGGAGCCGGTGATGGGCAATGATTCGAGTCCGGCGCTACGCCAGGATATTGCTGCTCACAACTACAACTACGGCCAGGTTATGGCCGAACAGGGCTTTATCACCTATGCGATCGACTGGATTGGCTTTGGCGAGCGCAACGACAACAACAAGCCCAATCATCGTCCACAGAGTGGGCGCGATTGGTGCAATATCTATTATCTGCACGCGACGATGTTGGGCATGACCTCGATCTCTATCAATGTCGCGCACGGCAAGGCGGCGACGGATGTGGTGTGCAAGCTGCCCGGTGTCGACGAAAAGCGGCTTGGCGTGATGGGCTTGAGTGGCGGCGGCACGATGACTTTGTGGATGGCGCTTTGCGATAAGCGTTTTAAAGCCGCTGAGATCATGTGTTATAGCGATTTATGGGCGGCGTTTGGCATTCGCGATATTAATTATTGCGGCATGCAGGTGGCACCCGGACTTTTTAAGCTGATGGATTTGCCCGATGTGCAGGGCTTGATTGCGCCGAGGCCGTTGCTGATTGATATTGGCGTGCACGACACGTGTTTTAAGGTGGATACGGCGATGGAATGTTATCGTCAGGTCGAGAAAATTTATCGCGCTGCCGGGGCGACTGAAAACCTGGAGCTCGATCTACACGCCGGTGAACACGGGTGGGGTGGCAATAAATCCGAGGCCTTTTTCAAGAAGCATCTATCATTTTAAGTTGGGGTGGATCATGCAAGTAACAGAACAGCATATCGAGACCTATCGCGAGGAAGGTTACTGTGTGGTCAACGGACTGATCCCCGCCGATCTTATCGCGGGAGTGCGTCAGCGGGTCGCAGAGATCGTCGCGGATAAACCCGACTGGCCCGAACGCCATTTTCAGGTGCTCGATCCGGAGCGCTATCGGTCCGTTGCAGGCGGGGCACTGCCGGGGGGCATACAGGGCCCCGCCCAACAAGAGGACGTGTTTGCTACGGTTGCGAACCATGCGCACCTCGCGGCAGCGATGGAACGTCTGTTGGTATCGCCGGTGGAATATTTTACCGACCAGGTCGGGGTCAAACACGGGGCAATCGTCGAAGAGCAGGGCGGGCGTAGCTATTACCACCAGGATTCCTTCTATTGGCATATCGACCCTGAGTGGGGCTGCAATTGCTGGATACCGCTGCAAGACGTCGACCGCGAGGCGATCGCGCTGGCGGTGATGCCGAGTAGCCAACAGGGGTGGCAGTTGATCGAGCACGAGTCGTATTTCGACGATCCGCCGATGGGGCATGGCGAGGGCGAGGCTTTTGTGCCGTTTAAACGCCAACGCGTGCCTTTAGCGCAGGTGGATTATACGCAGGAGGTGTTGTTGCCGATGGCGGCGGGGGATGGGTTGTTCTTTACGAATTATACTTGGCATCGCAGTGAGCCGAATCGCACGGGGGAAGACCGGGCATTTTATGCGATTGCCTATCAAGTGAAGGGTGAGAAGGCTTAGGTTCAAGCTAGGGTGGGACGGTTAGACTGGGCACTATAAAAAGAAAAAAAGGTGCATGATATGACGCATTTATATGATGAAATTGGAGTAGCGCGGGTAATCAACGCCTCGGGTAGTATGACGTATTTGGGCGGGTCGCTGATCGCGCCCGAAGTGTTAGAAAAGATGAACGAGGCGGCGGGTGCCTTTGTGGTGATGGAGGAGTTGATGGATTGGGCTGGGGGGGAGGTGGCCCGGTTGACTGGGGCGGAGGCGGGCATGGTGACCAGTGGGTCGGCGGGTGGAATTCTGCTTTCTTGTGCGGCTTGTATTACGGGAGATGATCGCCAGAAGATGCGGCAGTTGCCGGTGGTTGAAGGCAAGAACGAGTTTGTGATGCAGAAGCACCATCGTATCGGCTTTGACCATGCGGTAGGGGTGGCGGGCGGGAAAATTGTTGAAGTCGGCGGTGAGGATGGTACGGAGTTGGCGCAGATTGAGGCGGCGTTGTCGGAGTATACGGCGGCGATTTTGCACGTAGTGCTCGATCCGCAGCCGACGGTGCCTTTGCAAGATGTGGCAAAGTTAGCCCATGCCCACGGGATTCCAGTGATCGTAGACGCGGCGGCGGAGTTGCCGCCGGTGGATAATTTGCACGCGTTTTTGGCGGCCGGCGGTGATCTAGTGATTTTTAGCGGCGGGAAAGATATTTCTGGTCCGAATGATTCGGGTATACTCTGTGGTCGTGCCGATTTGATTAAGGCCGCGCGCATGCAGGCCTTTCCCAATGGCCCGATTGGGCGGCCATTGAAAGTGAGCAAGGAGCAGATTGTTGGGCTGGTGTTCGCGCTAAGGCGTTTCAAGGCGTTGGACGAAGGTGAGCGAATGCGGCATTGGCAGGAGAAGGCCGAGGCGATGTGCGCCGAGTTGCAGGGGATTGCAGGTGTCGAGGCGGAGGTCGCCCTGCCGACGAGGGGAGGGCGGCCCTTGGTGATACCACGGACCCGGTTGCGAATTGACGAGCAGCTGTTGGGCTGTACTGTCAATGAAATAGACGAGCAGTTAGAGCAGGGGACGCCGGCGATCGCGGTGTCGATTGCATCGGGGGAGATTTGGCTCAATCCGCAGCATCTGGCGGACGGAGAAGAGGAGGTTGTGGTGCGTCGGGTAGCCGAGGTGTTAAAGGCTAGAGGCTAGGCGTGTCTGGAAAATTGCTCTGCGCCGAAAGCGTTCACGCAATCGCTGTGGACAAGGCGGCTGAGCGAGCCATATCCACAGCGATTGCGTGAACGCGCAAGTTGTCGCTCATCGGCTGATTAGATCTCGGCATAGATTTCGAGTTGGTTGCCCTCGGGGTCGGCGAAATATATGGTGCGGTGGCCGCGGGGTTGGTCTGTTACCGCTTCCATGATTCTGACGCCTTTGGCAACGAGTATATCGTAGCACTCCTGCACTTCGTCGGGTTCGACGAGGAAGGCGATCTGCACGCCGGGCAGGTCGTTGCGGGTGCCTTGACCGTCGTAAGGGCGGGTGCGTTTGCGCAGCGAGAATTGTGTCGGGCCGGTCTCGAAGCCCAAACCTGTTTCGCCGTCGCCGCGAATGGGGAAGGGGAACAGGTCGCGGTAGAAGGCTTTCATAAGCTCCATGTCGTCGCAGAGGATGATCGTGTAATTCAGTTGCTTTACGGCTTTGAGCATGGCGGGTCTTTCTTTTAGGATGGGGATGGGTGCTTTAAACTTTGAAGCGTGAGCCGCATAAACTGTAGTCTTTTAAAACGCTCGTCAATCTCGCCCCGATGACGAGTTGCGAAAGATGTTTATCCGTCGCCGGACAATAATTCCCGTATGCAAGCGCTTTTGGCGCGATCGATGACCGATAGGCCTTTACCGTCTTTGAGTGCGGGGTTGGCGCCAGACGAAATAAAGGCCGCGATGATCTGCTGTTGCGCCATTTTTGCTTCATCGGTGCCGGTGCCGCCGCGACCAGTATGCTGCACGGCGAGGTGAAAGGCCGTAGCCCCCGTCTTATTCCTCGTTGTGGGGTCGCTGCCGACGTGCAACAGGTATTCGACGGCTGCCGCGCATTGCGTGCGGGTTGCTCGATGCAGCGCAGTGGCCGCATTGGCGTCTTGTGTGTCAATTGCTGCACCGGCATCGAGCAGGCAGGCGATGGTTTTTACCTGTCTTTTTTCGTCCCAGGCGGGGCCGGTTATAAAACCGTCCGCCGCGTAATGCAATGGCCCGCTGCGGCGGCGATTCTGCGCCGCGTTTGCGTTGGCACCGGCGGCCAGCAGCAAGCGAACGATCTCAAGCCGATAACCGGCCGCGGCCAAGTGCAGTGCGGTATCTCCCTTATACAGCCAATGCACGATCTCGCGCTCGTATAAGGTGTCGTGCGCGACGGGGGCGGTCGCGAGCGCGGCATTGGCTTTGAGCCATTTTTTCACCTGCCGGCGGTCGTCGTCTTCAATGGCTGCAAGTAATCGGAGCATTGGAATTTGCATCGGGTGGTAGGTCGCTATTGGATTTAATAAATAGGCTACGCATATGCGCCGAGTCAAACAAGGCCGGTCATGGCAATAAAAATACATCGAGAGAACGCGTTGGAGATGGAATATACGTTTAGTGAACTGCAAAAGGCCGCATACGAGCAGCAAGGGTTTTTGATTGTCCGCGCTGTCCTGCCTGCGGACGAAACGCTGGCACTACAGCGCTGGCGTCCGGTCGGCAATGCGCTGGCATTGTGCGCGGCAAGGGCATTGCCAGCAGCCAGATTTAGACGCAATACGACTGATGGGGGGCTTGAATGTTTGAACGCGAGGATTTCCTAGTCGCTGCCGATGGTCGGAGCTTTACGGTCACCCTGCTCTCGCCACCGCCGGAGCAGTTGGCGGCTGAACCAGCGCTATTGATGGCTTTTGCGTCGGGGCGGGAAAAGACGCTATTCGAAGCGCCTTGCAATCACACGACCGACGCGTTTTTGGCGGCTGGACACCGGGTGCTGAGTTTCGATTATACGGGGCACGGTGAGCGCATTGACCATTTTGGCGAGGGGATCCACGCGCTGCGCAATTCGCTGGTGGTGGGCGGGGTTGATCCGTTTGCGATTTTTGCTGCGGACGCTGGGGCGGTTATCGATGCGTGTCTGAGGCGGGGCGTTGCGGCGTTTGGGCGCATTGCGGTTTCCGGTACTTCGCGCGGGGGGTATCTGGCGCTGTACTTGCTCGCTCATGAAGCGCGGCTCACGGCGGCAGCCGGTTTTGCGCCGGTGACCGATTGGCGCGTGCTCTCCGAGTTTGCTGCCGATGTGCAGCGGGAAGAGGTCGGTGGTTTGGCGTTGGTGCACTATGCAGCGGATATGGTGGGAAGGCCGATTTTTATGTCGATCGGTAACGATGATGCCCGTGTCGGCACCAAGGACTGTGTGGCATTGCGGAACGCGTTGAAAGAGGCCGGAGCCGAGGTCGAATGTATACTCACGGACGACGCAGGGCATACTATGGGTGTGGGGGGCTACAAACGAGGGGCCGATTTTCTGCTCTGCCAATTCGCCGCTGCGGACCAATAGACTGTTGTAAACTTCATCGCGAGGATAATAATAGATGGCGGGCGATACATTTAACGTATGGGCTTTTGGCGATGCGCACGTCGGCACGGATAGCAAACGCGGTCGCCATAGTCTGGCTACAGCATTGCAGACGAGCGAACAAGGCGGTGATATGGGGGGGCCGCCCTTTGCATGGGATATCGCCATTGATATCGGCGATATGTCGGGGGGGCAGGAAGTGCCCGACGACGAGGAGGGTAGGGAGGTGGTCCGCCAGCTCGCGGTGATGGAGCGGCATCGCCGCGAGGATATTTACAGTATTTGCGGCAACCACGACCGCAGTGGACTCGATGAGCCGCAGGCTTGGTGGTGGCGAAAATGGGTCGACCCGACGGGCGAGCATACGGATTTTTCTGGCGTCGATGCGGCCAAAAGACCTTATGCCATCAAAGGGACCTGGGAGCGTTACGCGTTTAAGGCTGGTAATGTCCTCTTTTTGCTAATGAGCGATATCAATGAACCTTCGCAAACGATCGGCCGAGGCGATCTCGGTGGCAATCCCGCCGGAGTAGTTTCGGCTGAGACCTTCGCCTGGTGGCAAGATATGGTCGCCGCTCACCCGCAACATATTATCATTAGTGCACACCATTATATGCTCAAGGAGACGACGGTGGCTTCCGGCGATTGGGAAGGGCTGCGCAAAAGCGACGACGGCCAATGGCAAAGTCATTATCACGGCTACAAAGACCGGGGTACGCCGATTGGCGCGTCGTATCTGTATTTTGTCGGTGGCCGGCCAGATTCTGGGGCTTTTGAAAACTATCTAAGCGAGCATCCCGGCTCGGTCGATTTATGGCTGGGGGGGCATACGCATACGCATCCGGATGATACCTTTGGCGGCAAATCCCATATAGAAACGAAGTGGGGCGGCACGCATTTTATCAACGTGGCCTGCCTCAGTCGTTACCATGGCCCGGCCAATGTGCCGAAGAGCCGGTTGTTTAGCTTTGAGGAGGGCAGCGATGAAGTGCAGGTGCGGTGTTATATGCACTCCGATGAGTTTTTGCCAGAGGGTTGCTACGGCGCTGTCGAAAGGAAATTGCGTTTAACGCGGCCGTTTAGCTGGACGGCGCCCGAGGGGTAAATAAAAAGCTGCGGTCTATGGGGTCTGTGATGTATCGCGCTCAGCTAGGTAGCGGTCGATTAGCGGCGCTCGCTCGTGCTCGTCGGGCGTATCGCCGCGGCACCCATCGACGGACTGCGACCAGAAGCTCGTATTACCGCGCGTGACGCGGACCCGGTCGGCCGGCACGTCCGTGATGCGTTCGGTCGTAAGGAAGTCTTCGCATCGCCTTTCGTCGATAGCCCGCTGCGTTATTTTAACGCCGGACCGGGGGTCAACTGCGCCTCAATCGGCGTTGCGTCCCCACGATATTCTATCTTAAGCGACTGCAACAAGCGCCTTGTCTTTTCATCGGCGGCCAGGGCATCGCCGTTATTCTTTTCTAGCGAAGCGACCGTGGCCTGCGTCCGTTCGGGCAAGGCGGCGAAGTCGGGATAATACCACATCGTCAGCACGGTCCGGCGTTGGTCCGAGCGGTTGCCGTGGGAGGCGTGCAATAGGCTGCCATAGCCGATGACCAGATCGCCGGCTTTGACGGGCACGTCGATTTCTTCGTCGACTTTGCAGAAACCCGGATCGCTAGGGTCGGCGTAGGTGGTGAGCGATTCGGTATGCTGGGGGGAGATCTGATCGTGCAGGGCATGGCGTGTGAGGTGTGACCCTGGGATGACGCGCAAGCAGCCGTTTTTAGGCGTCGTGTCGGTCAGGTAATACATCAGAAAAACCTGGATGGGTTGCGGCGTGTAGCTGACCGGATCGTCCCAGAAGCGGCCGTCTTCGTGCCAAAAGAGCGGCGGGCTGTGCGGGGGTTTGCTGATGATGCGCCCGTGGCCGAATTTCGGTTCGGTGAATCCGAGTTGGGCCAGCGCGTCAAGCGCTTTGCATTGGGTGATCAGCTCGCCCATTGCCGATTTTTCGTAGGCCATGGCCCAGTCGATCAGCACCATGCTGCCGGTGGCGCGTTGGCGCTCGAAATGCTCGGCATCCTGTTCGGCGAGTACCGTGTCGCTGAGGTGGTTTAGGCTATCGACTGTAGCGGTGTCAAGGATGTTCTCGCAGACGAAAAACCCGTCGCGTTCGAATTGCGCGCGCTGTGCATTGTCGTTCATGGCGGTAGATTATCCTTTTGGATTAGGTCCTTTGCATGGACAATTCGGCTTAGGTTACAAGGCGAAAATATGTTATTTTGCCCGAAGGAGAGCAAGGGGCCTTGGGACCTGGATCTGCTTCGGGGCGTTTGCCGCAGGTCGGTGGGTTGCGCACCTTTAGCTGCCCGGCAAACCCAGATGCTCGTCGGCTCATAAGTCGGACTATTTATTTATTATACCGGAGAAATGTCGATGTCGATTGAAGTGGCTACTATACAGGATGTACGCAAGGCCGAGGGGGTGATTCGTCAGCATCTATCGCCCGCCCCGCTGATGCGCTCGTATGCACTGGAAAAGGAACTGGGGTTAGAAGACGGGCGGCGGGTGTGGTTAAAGGATTACGGCTGGACGCCGGTTGGCTCGTTCAAGTTGCTCGGTGCGCTGAATTGGATGGCGAATAACCTGGAGCGCATCGGCGACCGGCCGGTGGCAGCGCATTCGTCGGGTAATTTCGCCTCGGGTATCTCCTACGCGGGGATGCGCTACGGCAAACGGGTGGTGATCGTGATGCCCGAGAGCGCGCCGAAGGTGAAATTTGCATTGACGCGTTCTTTTGGCGCCGAGATCCTGACCTACGATATTGCTACGGACCACCAGACCGGCCAGCGCGATAAGCTGACCCGCCGGATAGCCGAGGAAGAAGGGGCGGTGCAGGCTTCGCCCTACGACGACCCACATGTAATTGCCGGCAATGGCGTCGGTGGCCTGGAAATCGTCGACGAACTGCGGCGGCAAGAACGCGAGGTCTCGCATTTTCTCTGCCAGGTCAGTGGTGGCGGGTTAATGGCGGGGCACGCGCTGGCGATAGCCGACGGTTTCGCGGGTGCGCAGATTGTCGGAATCGAGCCGGAGGGCGCGGCAGACTTTTGCCAGTCGCTTGTCGCTGGCGAGCGGGTGCGTATCGAGCGGCCGACGAGCATTTGCGACGGTTTGTGCTCCTACGACGTCGGCGAGCACAATTGGCCTATATTGCAGGCGCATGTCGCGAAGGCGGCATCGGTGCCCGACCTGGACACGCAAAAGGCGATGCGGTGGATCTATCGCACGCACGGCTTGCGTGTCGAGCCGTCGGGGGCGATCGCCGTCGCCGCCGTGCTGACCGGCAAGGTGGTCTTAGAAGGTGAGGGCGATGTGGTGATCGTCGTCAGTGGGCGCAATGTCGACGAGGCGCGTTTCGCCGAATGGGCCGCAGCGGATTAACGGCCGAAGGGCTGTTCCTCCCCGGTATAGATCCCGTCGAGCGTCCAATAATTGTCGGGTTCTGGGCGGGTGGTGATCCACTTGCCGTTGGTGAAGTCGGGGAAGGGCACCGGTTGGCTGCCACAAGCGATCGAGTCTTCCGACAGTGCGGTAATGGCCATCCAGGCGACCGAGTCGTAGACGTCGATCGGTGTCTGGCGGCCGGCCTTGATGGCATCGACAAAGGATCGCTGCACCAGATAGTCCATGCCGCCGTGCCCGCCCTGCACGCCGTCGGCGACGAAGTCCTTCCACACCGGATGATCGTAATCCTTCAGGTAATTGGCCATGTCGGCCCATTCCTCGCCGGGGAAGTCGTCGAAGTGTACGGCATTTTTGTCTTCCATCCACAGGCCGCGCGTGCCCTGTACGCGCTGCCCGCGCGAATAGGGTCTGGGCAATGAGCAATCGTGCGTCAGCAGCACGGTCTCGCCATGCGCGCATTTGACCATCGTGGTGGTGATATCGCCTTGCGCGAAGTCGGTGGCAAATTCGCTGTGCTCGGGGCCGAGATTGTTGACGGCGTAGTCGTGCAAGCCACGCGCCTTGCTGCTCATCGAAACGAGCGAGATAAAGCGATTGCCCTTGTTGATATCGAGCATTTTGGCGATGGGGCCGACGCCGTGCGTCGGGTAGAGGTCGGCGTTGCGGTGTACGAAGTTGTCGAGGCGGTAGTGGCGGTTTTCGTTGCCGCGGGTGATCTCGGAACGCAGGTCGTGCTCGTAGCCGCATTGGCAGTGAATCAACTCGCCAAATAGACCCTGTTTGACCATATTGAGCACCGCCATTTCCTCGCGGCCGAAACAACAGTTTTCCAAGAGCATAAAGGGCACGCCGGTCTCTTCGCTGACGCGGACCAGTTCCCAGCACTCCTGTATCGATGAGGCGCCGCCGACCTCGGACCCGGCGTATACGCCCGCGCGCATCGCGGCAATGGCGATCTCGACGTGGGTGGTCCAGCTGGAGGCGATCACGACTCCGTTGAGGTCGCCGCGATCGAGCATCTGGCGATAGTCGTTGTAGCCGTCGGGGCGATAGCCCTTTAATTCTTCGATGCGTTCTATTTTTTTATCGACGCGGTCCTGGTAGACATCGCAGACGGCTGGGATCGTAACATCGTCCATTTTGACGACCAGGTCGGCCAGCCCGGAACCGCGACCGCCTAAGCCGATAAAACCAATTTTTACAGAATCCAAGATAGAGCTCCCGTGTGCTTGTGGAATGCCGACAGTTTCTTTGCTGCGAACTGCAAGATAGGGATTGTGGCGATCAAGGTAAACTTGACGCCATCGTCAGCAGTTGGTCGTTTCCTTTAAGGTGCCCTATTTTAGGCGGAATTGTTTGTTGGGTGTTGTGTATTAGCGAGGAGAAAACGCGATGAAAGTAGCTGTATTCGGTGCTGCGGGCTGGGTCGGGCGAGCGGTGTTGGCCAATTTTGCCGGTCGGCACGAAATAAGAGGTTTTGATCTCAGCCCAGCCGCTTGGGACAAATATCGGGAATTGGATGGCGAATGGGAGGGAGAGAAGCTCTATGGGGATATTTCGAATTTTGACGATGTCGATAGCGCGATAGCAGGGTGTGAAGGGGTGGTGCACCTATCGGCTTATTTCGGCTATGAGAATGAACCTGAACACGACGAACGACCTTTTTTGATCAATGTGAAGGGGATGTGGAATGTACTAGAATCGGCCAGGCGCCACGGGGTGAAACGGGTGGTGCATATGGGCTCTTGCATGGTGCAACATCCGGATGGGCATTTTTTCACGTCTGAGGTCCGCAGCCCGGAAGGCACGCCCTATGGCATATCGAAAAGGCTGCAGGAGGAGATGTGTCGCCAGTTTCACGATGCGTTTAAACAACGGATTATCGTTTTTCGTCCCTGCAGTATCGCCGATACGCGTTTGCGGACCTATCGGGATGGGTCACCTGCCGGAGGCATTGGCGTAGTGTGTCGGCACGATTTGGCCGAAGGCTGTCATTTGGCGTTGGAGAATGAGACGGTGGATTTTGATGTTATGCATGTGGTGGGGCACCCGGAGGCGGATAAGTATTGTAATGTGGCGCGGTCGCGTGAGGTGTTGGGGTTGCAGTATAAGGGGCAATTGTAGTGAGGGTGGTCAAGTGTAAGAAGAACCTCTCGCTCATTCTCCTGGCCCATTCCTGGGCGACTCCGGGGATACAATCCGCTACGAGTATATCCTCATACTTGCCCGCGCGTTGTTGTGTGTTTTGCCGCTGATATTCTTGGAATGGAGAGAACGATGAAAATGAAGACGGTTAACGATCCTGAAGCAGTAGGTTTCTTGAGAGAAGGATTGGAAGTTGCCCACGGGTTGTTGGTGGAGGCAGTGGAGGCCGGAGAATTATTGGGTGGAGTTTTGCAGGTCGCGCGCAAGGGCGTTGCTTTGCCGGTGGCTTGTTTTGGGCGGCGGGAAGTGGCCGAAGATGGTGACTCTGTTGAGGCCGATACGATTTTTTTGATTGCTTCTATAACTAAGCCGATTGTTTGCGCGGCGGTGGTTAAGTTGGTCGAGCAGGGGCGGTTGTGTTTAGATGATCGGGTGGTGCAGTATGTGCCGGAGTTTGCAGAAGCGGGGAAGGAGAGAGTGACCATACGGCATTTGTTGACGCATACTTCGGGTTTGCCGGATATGATCCCGGAAAATCATCAGTTTCGTGCCAAGCACAGGCCATTGGCAGATTTTGTCGCGCGGATCTGCGAGTTGGAGTTGTTGTTTGCGCCCGGAACGCGGATCTCGTATCAGAGCGCGGGGATGGCTATGTTGGGGGAGATCGTAGAGCGGTTGACGGGACAGATATTGCCGGAGGTGTTGCGGGCGATGTTTTTTGCGCCCTTGGGGTTGGTGGATACTTCGCTGGGGCGTCAGGAGGATCGGCGGGAGCGGGAGGCGGAGATTCGTCTGCCGGATCAGGGCGATGGCGGAGGCGATGGCACGGATTGGCATTGGAACTCGGATTATTGGCGGAATTTTTCCGCGCCTTGGGGTGGGATGCTGACTACGGCGGCGGAGTTGATGGTATTATGCCAGGTTTTCTTGGCGGGTGGAGTGTATAAGGGGGTGCGGGTGTTGAGCGGGGCTGGAGTGGCGGCGATGACGCGGGATCAGACGGTGGAGATGGCGGATTTGTCTGAGCAGGATAAGTTGCGGCAGCGTAGGGGGCTAGGTTGGCGGGTGGGAGAAGGGGATTTGTCCTCGTCGCGGGTGTTTGGCCATGGTGGAGCGACCGGCACCGAGATATGGGTGGACCCGGAGAGCGAGGTGGCCTGTGTGTTGCTGACGAATGATCCGCAAGGCGCAGGGCCATTGCGGCCGAGGATCGCGAACGCGGTGGCGGCCGCGGTTCTGTGACGAATATCGAGTCCGGGCACTTATATCATGCCGTTGATGTCTTCCCATCTTTGCCGCGTGATTAGCCTGGGCCAAAGCCGGTAGGGCCGGAGAATCCGGCGGCTTCGGTACCTAGACGTACAAAACCTTCGGCGTATTCGCACCCTTGCATCCAGGCCGTCGATTGCGCTTCGAGTGCGCGGTAGCGGGCGAGCCAGCCATAGCGTTCGGCAAGGCTGGGTTGCGCGGCGAAACAGTCGAGCGCCGCGCATTTTTGCGCATAACTTGGTGAAATATCGACGAAGAGGGTGGGTAGGTAGCGTGCGACAGGGGCGGTGCCTAGCGTGGTTTCGTAGAACACGACTTCGGGCGAAGGGCAGGGGGGCAAGTCCGATGCGCCTTCGATGCCGGGACGGAAGCAATAGCGGCTGGCCCAGATGACGGCTTGTGTGGCCTCGCAGTGGTCGGGATGCAGGATATCGTCTTTCCAGTGGGAGAGCACCAGGTCGGGTTGGTGTCGGCGGAAGAGTTCGAGTAACTGCTGTCGGCGTTCGGGGCCGATCAGCAAGGGGCTGTCGCCGAAGTCGAGACATTCGATGGTCACGCCGAGGATGGCGGCGGCCGCGTCCATCTCGGCCGCGCGTATTTGTTTGATCTCGGCTAAGGATGGTGCGGGGTCGCGTGCCCAGAGTGCCGGTGATTCGCATTTTTCACCATAGCTGAAGTCGACGATATGCACCTTGCTGCCGGCATCGATCAGCCGGGCGATGGTACCGCCGGCGCGCGAACAGAAATCGGCGGCGTGCGCGCTGAAGACGATGACGCGGCGGTCGCCGCGGATAAAATCGCTCATATTGCTCCTTTTCTATTCTCCGAGATAGCCTTGTTTCGCCCAGACTTTTGCAGCCAACTTTTTCGCTGCAGCGGAGGGTTCGAGATTGCCCAATACGCTGCTGTCCGGCTGGCCTTTTTTCTTGCGTTCCGGGTCCGGAGACCAGTCGTCTTTGGCGTATTTTCGCCGCACGGATTCGCGGCGGAAATCCGGTACCTCCATCGGCGCCGAGTCGTTGAGCGCAGAACGCCAGGCCTGGATGCCGGCGATGCTCATATCGATGCCGCGGTAGACGTCTAGGTAAGGTTGCTCGCCGGTGAGGATGGCTTGGGCGAAATGGTAGCTGGTGAAAAAGTCGCCGCCGCCGTGCCCGGCCAGAGTGGCCTGTTGGTGATGGTCGGGGAAGTCGGGTTTGTAAACGGTCTCGACTGGTTCGCCCTGGCATTTTTCCCAAGACTCGCGCCAGACGCGCAGGCGCTGTTTGTCGCCGTGGCGGGTATTTTCCATCACGCCTTGGTTGCCGTGGATGCGCACGTAATTTCCGTGGCCGCGTAGGCCGCCGTGCAGTGATTTGAGCACCGCATCATTGTCCATGCGGCAGATGATCACCGCGGCGGTGTCAGCGCGCCCCATATGATTTGTTTTTGAGGGGTCGGCGAAATCAAAAGGCACGGCGAAACCGTTGACCTTTACGGGGCGGGTGTCGGTGATATACATGACCGGCGCGATGGAATGGGTACAATAATAGGTCGCGGGGATCCAGTTGCGCCAGTGATCGCGGCCGCAACTGCGGGCCAATTTTACCTCCGGCGGATCGGGGTGTACATATTCGCCCTCACCGTATTTGAACTCGCCGATATCGCCCAGCTGATAGCGGCGTCGCATTTCCTGGTTATAGACCATATACGGGTAGTTTTCGGCGAACATATAGATCTTGCCGCTTTTCTCGACCGCCCGGGCCAACGCCACTCCTTCCCCTAAAGTATGACAGGCGGCCGTTTCGCTCATTACGTGTTTGCCGGCTTTGAGCGCCTTGATGGCGAAGGGGGCGTGTTGATGGAAGAAGTTGGCCAACACCACCGCGTCCATATCGTGGGTGAGAAATTTTTCGTATTCGCTATAGGTCGTCACACCGAGTGCGCTGCCTTCGGCGAGCAGGCGCTCTTGCCATGTATCACAGATTGCGACCAGTTCCATGCCGGTGGCCTCCGCGGCTCGGATAAAGGAGCGGCCGCGACCGACACCGACGACGCCAACGCGGATGGGGCGTTGTTTGTTGCGTTTTTGGGCCATGGTTAGTCCTTGGCTCGGTGGCCGGTTGTTGCGCTAATTTTTGCGCTGATCGCGTCAGTGAGGGCTTCTAGGCAGCCGGGAGCCAATGCCGAAGGTTCTTCTTGGTAGAGCCCCTGGCCATAGCGGTCGCGCGGTAGCAGGTAGGCTACTTGCGCATTGCCGGAGATCGGCGAGATGAATAGGATCAGGTCGGGGAAACGCCGGCGTAATTCGCTGCCGAGCCAGCTATAGGGCTCGGCACTGCAGGTGACCCAAACCGCGTCGCCGAATTGGTGTACGCTGAAGTTGAGATCGAAGGTTTTTCCTTGTGGTAACAGCGCGACGCGGCCGAGCCAGCGGCGGCAGCGTTCGGCACGGGCGCCGAAATCGCGGGCGGCGACAGCATCTCCTTTGGCGTCGGCAGCGGTCTGCTCAACGGTGAAGCGCTCGAGGTCTTGTTCGAGTGAGGCGATCGTTGGGATTTCAATAAGATCGAGCGGTATATCGGTGGAACCGCCGGCAAAGGCTATGGTCTCGGCTTGGCGCGCTTGGTCGTGGGCGGACCAGCCCCAAGTGCCGATGGTTGCGCCGGAGACGACGGGGCCGGTGTAGGCGAAGTCGGTTTGCGGTGGGCCCATGCTGTAAAGGGCGGAAAGCGCGGCGTGACCGACTTGTTTGCCATTCCGATCAGCGACAGCGGTATCGCCAACAAACCCGTCTTTGGGGCCGAGGTCTCCGCAGGGGGCTTGGTAAAAACAGCACGGTGCGTTTTGCTCGTGCTCGACGACCTCGCGCAGCGCGCCGACGAAGTCGGGGCTGAGCAAAGTATTGTCCCAGGCCAGGGTCGTAGGATGGCAGGCGTAGTTGACGAGCAGCAGGCGCAATGAGCCATCATCGGCGGTGACACGGCCGACTACGGCAGTATTTTCAGCGGCTTGGCCGGGATTGAAACCGGTGGTGTAGATTTGTTTTTCGTCGTCCCAGTAGTCGCGGTTGGCGGCCATGTCGCATTGCGCGGTGGCGTAGGTGACTGTTGCGTCGGCTAGAGTGGCGACGGCTTCGGCGGCGGCGGCGGCCACTTTGGCGTTGACTTCGGCCAAAAAAGGCGCGATCAGGTCACCGCCGGGCATGGTATATCTATTGGCGGGAAAAAAGCCGGCGGAGTGCGAATGCGAATGCGTGACGATGACCTGGTCGGGCGCTACGTTTGCCGAGGCGGCTATGGGGGCGACGAGGCGTACGGTCTGGTCGTTGTCGAGCAGTACGAAGTCGAGTTGCACGCGGACCATGCGTTGGCTGGCATCGCCGCCGAGCGGTTCGGCGATGACGATATCGGCCTGCAATGCTCGATGCACGCCGGTGGCCTGGTCGTGGCGGGCGGCGCCCCACATTCGGTGGTAGATACCGACCGGTGGGGTGATATCGCAACGGGCATAGCCGAAGTGAAGCCGGGAGGTGGGTGCTTTTACATGGGTTATAGACATGGGGTTAAGCCTTTTAATTGAAGGTCAGCAGACCGAAGAAATCCGGGCGATGGGTATAGCCGTAGGTGGGTAGCCATTGGCAGTGTTCGGCGGCGAGACCGATGCGCGCCCGGACCAAGTTAAAGCCCCAGACGTCGCCGGGTTGGATCTGCAGATCGTGGAAACCGGCGATCGGGATGGCTTTTTCCACGGTCCAGAAAGTAGCTTCGATACGGGCGACGGCTTCGAATCCGCTATCCCATTGCAGCGCGTATTCCTCGTTGCCGCCTCGGTAGGTGTCGAAAGTGGCGCCGAGGGGATTGGTGATGAGTTGATAGAAGCTGCGCTGGTCCATATTCGTATCGAAGAACAGTTCGACACAGTCGTCGCGCCAGACTTCTGAGTCGTGCACATTGTAATCGACGCTTAGGCCGATGGTCGTCTCTTCGTAGTTTTTGACCGCTATATAGATCTGGTTATTGAAATAACCTAAAAAGGCTTCAGTGCGACCATCGGCGGGTACGGGTCTCATCAGGGTCGCACTTTTGTAAAACTGGTCGACCTTGAGTGCCTCAGCCCACACCGGGTCAGAGAGGTCGCCATCGATGGTGGGGGCCCGACTCAGGCGCGGCAGGCGCAACAATAGGCCGTGTCGTTCGAGCAGGTCCAGCCCTTTTTGCTGTTGGCCGTTGAGATAATAGAGTTTTCCTAGCCGCAATAATAGGTTCTTGCTGTCAGGTTTTAAATCAAGGGCTTGCAACAGGCGTTCCTCGGCTCCGGCGATATCGGCTTTGAGAATCAACTGCGTCGCTTCCTGTACATAGCGTCCGGCGAAGCGCTCGAGGAATTCGCCGGCCTGCTGACGCAAGCTGTCGTGTGTGCTCTGTCGGTAGATTTTCAATGTGACATTGGCGAACCGTTTTTGTTGTTCGGGTTTGAGATGGCCTCCGCCGCGTACGGAGAAGTTACTGGCCGAGGCCTCCCAGTTGGCGTCCCAACCGTCGAGCGCTTCCATCGCGCGCAACAGTTCCAACTGCGTTTGCTCGTTGCTTTCGGCTTCCAATTTTTCCAGCACAAAGGGAAGGATTGCTGGGTTGCCCATTTCGCGCAGGCCGCCGGCGACCGCCCGGCGCACCGGCGCGGCGGAATCGTCGATCTGGTTGAGTAGGCGGTCGATGATGCGGGGGTCGCTGTCTCGCAGATAGATTTTCCATAATAGATCGGCGATATCGGCGCGGCCACGGGCGGGATGCTCGGTATTTTCGAGCGCGTCGAGTAGGACGGGTACCGCGTAGCGCTTGGCGAAGAGCAGTTCGATATAGGCTTCGTCGCGCGCGGCACCACCGGCCATTAGATCCGAGATATGTCCGTCGATCGAATCGCCACAGCCTGCCAATACCAAGAGCATAGGCAGATTGATTATTGAAAAGAGTCTCATACGGCCTTTCGTTTTGCTTGCGAGGCAGTATATAGGCTCTTTTGTGCGCTGAGGTCAAGCGCGCAGCAGCTTTTTTCCCTGTTTAGGCATACTGGTGAGGGTAGCATCCGGCCCGCTGATACGGCTCTCGTAGTGCTGTCGTCGGACCGTTGGCCTTGTTGGCGTTCCTCGTTTGAAATGAACATGGGCGATTTTCTCGTGTGCAAATGGAATCGGGTATATGCCGATAAGATGCAATGGCCGCGCAAATATTCTAATGTCGAGGCGGAGCTACTTAAAAAACCTTGACCCCTGAAAATAAATAGATCTATAATAGGGGGATACAGCGTACAATTACCGGACAGGGAGATATATAATGACGGTTACTCGATATGCATTACAGGCGGCTGGCATCAAAGGCAGCGGTGAATACCAGGAAGTGGTTTCCCCCTATACGGGAGAGGTGATTGCCGAAGTCGAGCAGGCCGATGACGCCGCGGTCGAGGCCGGGCTCGCCCAGGCGGAAGAAACGTTTAAAGCCGGGGTACTGCCGCCGTATCAGCGAGCCGATATTCTACACAACTTAGCGGCGCAGATGAAAGACCGGCATGAAGAGTTGTCCCTGACCATCGCCCAGGAAGGCGGTAAGCCGCTCAAGGACGCGCGTGTCGAAGTCACCCGGGCGGTTAACACAGTAACGCTTTCGGCCGAAGAGGCGACGCAAATTGACGGCGAACAACAGGCGATGGGCGGCACCGCCGGCAACGAGAACAAGATTACGCTAACGCTGCGCGAGCCAATCGGCGTCGTTAGCTCGATTTCGGCTTTTAACCATCCGGTGAACCTGATCGCTCACCAGGTCGCTCCTCCGCTGGCGGCGGGCAATGCCGTGGTGTTGAAACCCTCGGGTGACACGCCAATTTCAGCACTGAAAATGGGCGAAATGCTGCAAAAGGCCGGTTTGCCCGACGGCTATTTGAATATCTTGCCCTGCGAGCCACCAGTCGCACAAACCCTGGCGACCGATCCGCGTATCAACTATCTCAGTTTTATCGGCAGTGCTAAGGTGGGTTGGCACTTGCGGCGGGTTGCTGCCGACGGCACACGGGTTGGGCTAGAGCACGGGGGCAATGCGCCGGCGATTGTCGCGGCGGACGCCGATTTGCAGAAGACGGCGCAGATCTGCCTGCCGGGCGGCTATTATCATGCGGGGCAAGTTTGCGTTTCGGTGCAACGGCTCTATCTGCACCGTTCGATCGCCGATCAGTTTATTGATATTTACAAGCCGATGGTCGAGTCGCTGATCGTCGGCGACCCGACGTTGCCCGAGACCGGCGTCGGGCCGCTGATTCGTCCGCGCGAGGTTGAGCGCGTCAAGAGTTGGGTCGATGCGGCGGTCGCAGGGGGGGCGGAGATCGTTACGGGCGGCGAAGTCCTTGAGCATAATTGTTTTCAGCCGACGTTGTTGAAGAATGTGCAGGAGGGGATGGATGTGGTAGACAAGGAGGTCTTCGGCCCAGTGGTGAGTGTTTTTGTCTATGACGATATCGAAGAGGCGGTCGCCGGGGCCAATGCGGGGCCGAATGGTTTCCAGGCCGCCGTGTTTACCCAGGATATAAACACGGGTTTGCACGCGGCAAAAAAACTGGATTTTTCGGCGGTGATGCTCAACGACTCTACGGCTTTTCGCGTCGATTGGATGCCTTTTGGCGGGCGGAATTCTTCGGGGCTTGGTATGGGGGGCGTTAAGTATTCGATTGAGGAGATGACGCAGTTGAAGTTGATTGTGTTGAATTTATAGGGGGGGGTGCTGAT
>Ga0233439_10002087_pt1 | contig 23267 bp, 18 predicted proteins | sample SI_123_September_6_FD_182713 | JGI IMG/M metagenome (GOLD analysis project Ga0233439, IMG submission 182713) | Seawater microbial communities from Saanich Inlet, British Columbia, Canada - SI_123_September2016_100_MG | ecosystem: Environmental > Aquatic > Marine > Inlet | place: Canada: British... | reverse complement strand
GCACGGCACAGGTTCCAACCCCGCCCGAGGCACCGAGGATCAAAACCTTGTCGCCTTTCTGCACCTCACCAATGGTGTACATCATGCGCAACGCGGTGCCGTAGGCGACCGGCAGGCAGGATGCTGCTTCGTAGGAGACATTGTCCGGCAGGTGAACCAGATGATGGGCTGGAACTTTGCAATATTCCGCCAGGCCGCCGTGCCACATCTCGCCGATCAGACCGCCGGGGCCAACCCGGTCCACAGGATCGATCATGACCCGGTCGCCCACCTTCCAATCAGTGATATCGGAACCTAACTCGACAATCTCGCCAGAGAAATCCAGGCCCATGATGCAAGGCATGGGCACCTTGATGCCGGGCATGCCCTTGCGGGTAAAGATGTCGTGATAGTTCAGGGACGTCGCGCCTACCCTGACGATGACATCTTCTGCGCCCGGTTTTGGGTCGGGGAAATTGTTGTCGATACGGATCGATCCCGGACCGCCATGTTCGTCGATTACTGCCGCTTTCACTTTGACTGCTCCTATCGCCGCCCCATTGTGGGGGGCCTAATTTCCTGCTTGGTGCCAGATTTCCCGGCCACGTGTTTCCAACCCCTTGCGGTCAATCTTGCCGGGCCCGGCCAGGGGCAATTCATCCATAAAAATCACCATGCGTGGGTGTTGAAACGCCGGCGCATTGGTCAGGGCATGTTGCTTAACCTCGTCCTCGGTCACGGTGGAGCCGAAACTCCGCACCACAAAGGCGATGGGTTTCTCGCCCTTGATGTCGTCGGGCACAGGCACGACACAGCTTTGTTCTACGCCCACATGGCTGACCAGCACGCCCTCGACCTCGCCGGGATATATATTCTCGCCGCCGCAGACGAACATATCGTCGTCCCGGCCCACGAAGTAATAATTTCCGTCTTCATCACGGCGAAAGACATCGCCACTGTCGTACCAGCCATCTTCCGTGATTACCTCTGCCGATTTTTCCGGCAGGTTGAGATATCCCAGGGTGTTGGCAGGTGTACGCTGCCAGCAAACGCCCTCGTCCGCCTCGTTGCCATCCTTGTCGATCAGTTTGACATCGACCTCGGCCACCTTGCGGCCCACGGACATGGGCGGCACCGGTTTACCGCCCGTGGCACCAAAGACCATGGGACCGGCTTCCGTGGTGCCATAACCGTTCATGACAGAGGCGCCGGGAAAAATCTCCTCCACCCGGGCCCAAAGTTTCGGTGAGACCGGGGCCGAACCCATGCGCACAATAGAGACAGTGGATAGATCAAGGCTAGTCAGCAGATCCTCTTCCATAAAGGCCATGGCCAGCATGGTGGGCACAGACGTTATCCAGGTGCATTTAAAACGCGCGATAGCTTCCAAATAATGCCGGGCGTCGAATTCGGGCAGCAGCACGGTGGAGGTGGATGCCGCATGGCCGAACAGGCAGGTGCACAAGGCGTTCATGTGATACAGCGGTGCGGCGATCAACAGGCGATGATGGTTCAAGGGCCAATTCGCCATACGTCCGCGCAAGGCCCAAAGATGGCCATGTTGCGTCAGGGGCACGCCCTTGGGGCGACCGGACGAGCCTGAGGTATAGAGCACCATGGCGACATCTGTTTCATCAGGGCGCACCGCCTCGAAGTCGCCCGGCTCCAGCAGGCTATCAAAGCTTTCTGCGCCTTCTGCGTCAAAGTTGGTCACTGGCAGATCGGCGGTGAATAAATTGCGCCGCGCACCGTCGCAGAACACATGCTTCACCGAGGCGTCCGCCAAAACGAAATCAACCAGTTCGCCGGGGAATTTGTAGCTGATGGGCGTCGCCGTCATGCCGGCCCGCAAAATGCCCAGATAGCTGATCAGGAACTCCGCCCGGTTGGCCGACAATAAGGCTACCGTGTCGCCCCGGCGCAAGCCGCGGGCCAGCAAACCGCGCGCGCAGGCGTTGGCCGCATCGTCGATTTCCCGGTGGCTATATTCCGTCGGGTTGTCCCAGTCCCGGCAATCGATCAAGGCCAGATTATCACCGCCTAAATCGGGATCGTATAGGGCGCCAAGATTATATGCTGAGATCATATCTGTTCTTTATAGCTGCATTGTAGCTGCGGTGGATGGGCGGCATGCGGGGCCCGAACTGTATGTGTCACCGCCCGTTCAAGTCAAGACTGCCCACTGCTTTTTGGACCCATCGCTACATATTCGAGGTGCTCGGCTCAAACCCCGCGGCGCGTTCGTCCCGTGCTGTGGCGACCAATTCGCTGGCCGGGTCGCCGGCAATGCGAGTGTGCTGCATGATCCGTGTTTCGCCATAATCATAGGGCTGGGCCGCGTGCAGGATACAGCGGTTGTCCCACATCACAGCATCACCTGGTTGCCAGGCATGATAATAAGTTCGCGGTGCCTGGCAGGCGAAATCCAATAGATCATTCAGCAGTTGTTCGGATTCCTCTTCCCCCAGGCCCGGAATGCCATAGGCGTGGCGGCCGATAAACAAAGATTTCCGCCCCGTCACCGGGTGGGTCTTGACCAATGGCCGCAGGGGCGCACCCTTATTGTGATAGCCATAGGCGGTGCCGGTCTCGACGATATGGCCGATCTTGGACTGGGATTGATAGAGGGAATGATGCGCCGACAGATCTTCAATCCGTTCCTTCATTTCATCGTCCAGGGCGTCATAGGCTGCCCGCATATCCGCACACGCGGTGCCGCCGCCTGATTTCGGTACAACAATGGCCGACAATATGGACGCTTTGGCGGCCAACGGCATGTAAGAGCTGTCCGTATGCCAGCCTTCGTTGCCGCGCAACGCCTTAAAGCGATGCTCATCAGGTTGCAGGACGCTGCCATCTGCCTTTTTATTGGTGATCTTTACGGCCTTTTGATCCTTGTTGGCACGCAGATGCTCAATCTCACCAAAGCGCAACGCAAAGTCGACCTGATCCTCTTCCGACAGACCCTGGTTCGGAAAAACCAGCATGCCATATTCGTGGAAGGCATCTTCGATTTCGTTCCAGGCATCATCATTCAGATTGGCCAGGGCCACGCCCGTGATCCGTGCGCCAAAGGTTGCGTCGATGGGTGTGACGGTCGGTTTCATAAGATTTTCCTGTCTTGCGGGTTGGGCCACGCTTGGTGCACATTATGACGAACCATTTGCGTCAAAGGCAAGTCTTTGCCGCATGGGTCATGTATGGAGAACGAACAATGCAGTTTGGTTGGCTTACCCTATCGCTATCCCCCTCAGGTGAAGAAGACGGTCCCAGGATCGATCAACAGATCGAACAGGTCTGTTATGCGGAACAGTTGGGCTTTTCCGATGTCTGGCTGACCGAACACTATTTTACCGGCGAAAGCGTCTATAACGACGCCGTGGTCTTTGCCGCTGCCCTGGCCATGCGCACGGAACGCATTCGCATTGGCTTTGCCGTGGTACAGCTGCCGTTTCATCACCCCATACGCCTGGCGACCCAATTGGCCTTGCTGGATAATCTATCCAAGGGACGGATCGACGTGGGTGTGGGCAAGGGCACGGTCTATAACGAATATGAATTCGTCGGTCATGGCCTGCGCAGCGACGACAGCCGGGAGCGTATGGACGAGGCGATTGATATTCTGCAACGGGCCTGGACCGAAGCGCCCCTGGTCTATAAGGGCAAATTCCATAGCCTCGAGATACCGGAACTGCGTCCCCGCCCGGTGCAACAACCGGGCCCGCCCCTGTGGCGCAGCGTCATTTCGCCCAATTCCTTCACCGAATGTGGGCGTTTGGGCATCCCAATTCTGACGGCGCGCCTGGGCGTGGAAAAAATCAAAGACCGTTGGCAAACCTATCGCGCCGGCCTGGACGAAGGCGGCCACGATGAAGCTACGAAACAGCGCCTGATGGGCCAGATCGCCCTGTGGCGCAACGTCTATGTGGCGGAAAGTGATGCCAGGGCAGAGGATGAGCTGTGTCAATTGCTCCTCGATACGCGGGAACACATGATGCATGTGCGCCAGGCCCATAACCCGGATGACTTCGTAATCGACCCCGCGATGCTGAACCCCTGGACTGATCCCGCGATCAGTGACAGTGATGCGCTGCCTTATGTGCTTGAAACCGGTTGCCTGTTCGGATCACCAAAGCGGGTACAGGAACAGGTGGCGGAGCTGCGGGAGGTGGGTGTCCAGCATCTGTTATGCCAGACCGGCTTCGGCGATATGAACCAGGAACAAAACCTCGCCTCCATGCGCCGCTTCGGTGAACAGGTGATGCCGGCATTCGCGACCTGACGGCGTTTTCGTAGGACGTTTCGTAGCAATATTCGTTGTTGCGCAGAGAGGCCCTTGCGGGGCGCAGATGTTCGAAGCCCGAGAGGATTATAATATGACCGGAACCTTCATAAAGCATCGCCGTAAATTCTAGTGAACTGGGCTCTGAAAACGGCCTGGTCGTCGGCATGTTGCCCGGCCAGGCCCGGTTCCATAGCATCGAGCCGGGAGAGGGCGGCAAGAAAACCTTCCAGCTGCGCGGCGATGGACAAGATGGCACCCGCGCCAACGCGGAAGCCATCCATATAGCTCTCATCCTTCAAAGCCCCATCTTTTGAGGCGGCATCGTTGAAGCCTTTGCGGGTCAAGGCACGGAAGGCGCGTGCAGCATCGTCGGCAATCTGCCCCATTGCCGACGCATCTATGTCCAGCCCGCTGGGGTGCAGCGCGACGACATTGCTCTCCGCCCCGCCATTGTTGAGTGCGTGCAGAGTTGCTTTTTGCAGATTTTGCACATGAACCAAGGCGTTCTCGAAACCGGCCTGCTTTGCCGGATAGGTTTCACAATCTGCACAGCTGATGCGGCGGCGTACGGAGGCCGCCCCGCGCTTGACCTGTAAATCCGTGGTGATCGCCGATTGTGTGGGCCCGAAGCTGTCCAGGCGCAGGAAGGCGCGGGGCAATGCAATCGCCTGGGGGCCGTATTCCATCAACAACTCAATGGGTGCGCGCTCTCCCTTTTGCTTGAAGAATTTGATCCCGGCAGCAGGCGGTTCATCCAATACTGAAAACGGCGTCCGCCAATCGCCATAGGTGTCGTATGCGCCATTGTCTTGCGGCTCGTCGACCGAACCATCCGGGGGGTCCACTTCCCCCCCCGCCCTGTCGGTGCCAATGGGGCCGGCACTTTCCGCTGCCGACCCGGTTGCTGCAACATCGAGGGCCTGGATGAATTTTACGAAGGCATTGAAAACCGTTCGATAAAGACGAAAGTCATCGCCCCCCGAATGATGCCGCCAGAAATCAAGAATATCATCATCCATGATCGCCTGGGGCAGCTTTGGATTGCGCTCCCGCAGGAAGCCGTAGATCGCTTCAAAGCGTTCGTTCTGCGGCGCAAAGCTTAAATACGCACCACGATAACGGCGCAGACGACGGGCGATGGCGTTGGCGGCCTGTTGGATCCCCTTGGTGGTACCGGCCTCCGCCACCATTGTTTCAAATATCCCGGTCAATTCCCCATAGAAGGCGTAATCCTCCATCCCGCAGAGGAATTCGTACAGGGCGATCAGGAACGGCATACGGCCAAAATTGATGCTGAATTCGCTATCACCGTACTGAATTGAAAGGCCGTCGTCGCTGCGGGTGAAGCCTTGTCGCTGCCAACCTGTTGCGCCAAGGGCCGCGTCGATGTGATTGATACAGGCTTGCCGCGTAACCCGGCTGCCGCGGAGGAAAAACAGCAGCAATCTGTCCGGCCCATCGCCGCCCGCCTCAATCGCGTTCACCAGATGGCACAGCTCGTACAGCGGCGTATCCCGATTTGGCCCGCCCTCTCGTCCCACAATGACCCGGGCCAGCCAGTTCAGGACCGGACGGGGCGCGTGGCGGGGCGCGCCATCCATTGTGGTCGCTTCTGCCAAAGCACGAAAATCGGCCAGCAACTGGGCGGAGGCGCCCGCGCCCTGGATAATCTGTTCCATCTGCGTCATGCCCGGCCTCCCCAATGGCAGAATTATTTTCCCAACTGACGTCCCGCCATTCCGGGTCGGCGGGACGTCATGCAGAACCGGACTATTATCGGACCGTGGATTTCGATGTTGGGGTGATCCGGGTGACGACCATGGCTTCGCGATCCAGAAGATCGGGGATCCGTGGCGAGATTTCGTTCTTCCAGTAGTCGGATTCGTAAACGGTTTTGTACAATTCGACCCGCTGTTCCTCACTTTCAAAACGGCGTAGCCAAACATAGACGCTGTCATCTTCTTCACCCTGGAAGCTGCCGCAGATGATCATGCCCTTTCCAACCTGGAAGGGAATAATCTCACCCTCCATAATTTCGAGCCATTCGTCCATTTTACCGGGACGTACCTTGTATTGGCGAAGTTCATAAAAAGCTGCCATGGGAAATCCTTTGTTTGCGTTGCGACTAAAATGTCTAGGCACTAGTGTAGAGGAGCGGGGAGTGGGGATGAAGTGCCTTCCCCAGAAAATTCCAGAGGTAAACAAATCGTCCGAGTGGAGAGAGCGAATGGGTCAAGATATTGAGATTACGGCACGGGATGGCGGCAAATTTGCCGCCTATCTGGCACTGCCGGAAAGTACACCGGCACCGGGCATCGTTCTGCTGCCGGAGGTCTTTAACACCAACGAACACATTCGATCGGTGGCCGATGGTTACGCGGCGGAGGGCTTTACGGTCATCGCGCCTGATGTCTATTGGCGGGAGGAAGCCGGCAACTATCTTCCCTACACCGATGAAGGCCGGGCCAAGGCGCAGTCTTTGCGAGCTGCAATGGATACGGATCAATACGCGATGGATCTTGGCGATACGGCTGATGCGCTGAGGGCACGGGCGGATTGTACTGGCAAGGTCGGCGTGATGGGTTTCTGCCTCGGCGGCAAGTTTACTTATCTGTCCTGTGTGCGGCACAAAATTGATGCCGCAGTCAGCTATTACGGCGTTCAGATAGACGAGTTTCTGGATGAAGCCGACAATATGAATTGCCCTATCCTGATGCATTTTGCCGGCATTGACCCGCATGTCCCCGAAGATACCGTTGCGGCGATCCAGGCCCGCATGGGGGCCTGGGACAATGTGGATATTCACGTCTATGACGGTGCCGAACATGGTTTTAACCGCCAGGGCTATCCCCCCTACAGCGAAGCGGCGGCAGGGCCGGCGCGGGAGCGGACCCTGGCCCATTTCCGGCGTCTATTGGGGTAATTGCCAATTGGAGTTTGCCTAAAGAGGGTTCCTGGCCCAAGCGTCAAGAATGGCGCGCAAGGTCGCGACAAAGGCCAGGGGCTGATCCAGCATAACATGATGGTAGGCCTCGGGGATCTCCACCACGGGGGCCTTCGGACCCATTATGGATGACATATAGTCGACGGTCCGCCGGGAGACGATGGCGCTGTTCTCGCCATAGATCAGTGCCGCCCGGCATTTCAGGGCCTTCAACTCCTCACGATAGGGTTCCCCGAACCGGCGGGACCCCATGACCTTGAAATCAAACTTCCAGCTCCACCCGCCGTCCAGAGGTTTGACAGATGTGCGGGCAATAAAATCGGTGATGAAGGCGTTATCGCAAGGTTGCAGGGGCATCAGGCGGAACCGGGCCTGGGCGGTGGGCTGATCGGGATAGATATTGGGGCCTGTTTGAACCGGGACTTCGGGCTTTGGGATGGGGATATCATCGGGATCTTGCACCGGGGAATCCACGATGACTGTTCCCGATAATTTTTCACCATGATCTGCGCCGTATTTCATGGCAATAAGACCGCCAAAACTGTGCCCCACGACGACGGGCAGGGCCCCTAGTTGGGCATCTTCCAGCACAGCGCCGACTTCTCTGGCCCATGTTTCAGGCAAATAATTATCCCGCGCGCCGCTGTCTCCCATGCCCGAGAGGTCAATAGCCGCGACCCGATAGGTCTCGGCAAAAAATGGCGCAATGAAACGCCACCAGTTGGCATGGGCACCGCCGCCGTGGATGAACAGTAAACCAGGACGCAGGTCATCCCCGCCATCAAACCAGGTTAAATAATGGATGGGACAGCCATCGACATCGACAAATCGGGAATTTGTCGGTCGTTCGATGGCCCGCTGAAACCAATCAGGGATAGTGGAAGCATTCTCTTGCGATACTGTTGTCATGAACGGTTCATATCACGAACCTCGTCCTGTGGAACAGGCTGAGAAACCCACCATGCCAGGGTTGCCGTGTTGGACATTGACAAGGATGGTCAACAAATGGAGGATCGCGCCAACTGAAACCACAAATATGAGGCCGCTAAATATGTCGGAACCTGATCAAGATCTATTCAATTTGGCAATGTCGGAAGAATCCCGGCCCTTGCTCTATGCCCTGAAAAAACACATTGACGAGAACGTTGCACCCATTGAGGAGGAGTTTCATGCACTCAATGAGGACAAGGAAGACCGCTGGACCTGGCACCCCCGGCAGACGGAACTTATCGAAGGCGCCAAGGAAAAGGCAAAGCAGGCCGGGCTGTGGAACTTCTTCCTGCCGGATGCCGAAACGGGCCAGGGCCTGAACAATCTCGATTATGCCTACATCGCCTCCGAATTGGGCAAATATTCCCTGGCCTCGGAATCCCTGAACTGCAGCGCACCTGATACAGGCAACATGGAAGTGTTGGAGCGTGTCGGCACGCCGGAGCAAAAGGAAAAATGGCTGGAGCCGCTGCTCAATGGCGAGATCCGCTCCGCCTATGCCATGACGGAGCCGGGCGTGGCGTCGTCCGATGCGAAGAACATCGCCACCTCCGCTGTGTTGGAGAACGGCGAATGGGTCATCAACGGCGAGAAGTTCTATATCTCCGGTGCCGGTGATCCCCGTTGCAAGATCATGATCACCATGGTCAAAACCTCCCCCAATGCGGCACCTTCCAAGCAGCAGTCACAAATTTTGGTACCCATCGGTACGCCGGGTGTGGAGATGGTTGAAGGCATGAAAGTGTTTGGCCAGGACCATGCGCCACGCGGCCATATGCACATCAGGTTCAACAATGTGCGGGTTCCCGAAGAGAATATGTTGTTGGGTGAAGGCCGCGGCTTTGAGATCTCTCAAGTCCGTCTCGGCCCTGGCCGTATCCATCACTGCATGCGCTCCCTCGGTTCGGCGGAAAAGGCGCTGGAACTGATGGTCAAACGTGCGGGCAGCCGTGAAGCTTTTGGCAAAACGTTGTTAAGGCTGGGCAAGAACCTGGAGATTATTTCCCGGGCCCGGATCGAAATCGACGCCATGCGCCTGATGGTTCTGCAAGCTGCCAAGGCCATGGATGTCCTCGGCAACAAGGAAGCCCGGGTCTATGTCTCCGCCGTGAAGGCCATGGTGCCAGAAAAGGTCTGTCTGATCATCGATCAGGCCATGCAGATCCACGGTGCCATGGGTATCTCCCATTGGTCACCGCTGCCCGATATGTACCATCATCAACGCCACCTGCGCTTTGCCGATGGTCCCGATGAAGTGCATCACATGGTCGTGGGCCGGGCTGAAGCACAAAAGCACGTTGCCTGGTAAGTCCACCACCATTTTACCGAATAAGGCGGGGGCCGGTCTTCTAGCGAAGATCGGCCCCCACTGCGTTTGTCATTGATTTGCTGCCTTAGGTGAATAAGACAGCGATTTCGCGGCGTCGCAGGCCTCTACCCGAAATAATCCGTTATTCAAGTGATTGCGGGAATTTCGCAATTATCCAACGGATACCAAGCGGAGAGAGAATACAGGTCACAACCGATATCATTGCCAGACTTGAAAATACCTCTGCCGGCATCGCCCACTCGCCCAGATCGCTCCCCTGTTGGGCAATGACCATGGCGATTTCCGCTCTTGGAACCATACTGATCCCGATTAGCGCCGCCCCGGCATATCCTGTTGTCATCAAAGCGGGCCAGCCAGCGCCGATCACCTTGCCGAGGATGGCAACGACCAGCAACACGCCCCCCAAACTTAAGGCCGATGCCAACGAGCCGGGATCAATCCTCAAACCGATGGCGATGAAAAAGAACGGTGCAAATAAGGCATGCAGCGGCAGGAAAGACGTTTCCAGCTTAACCGCATCGGGGTCTCTGCCAAAGATTACGCCGGCAAAAAATCCACCGATCGCCATGGAAAACCCAAAAACCGAAGCCAAAGCCGATATCAGAAGTCCGACCCCTGCGATGAAAAGAATGGAGTCCGGTGCGCCGGTTTTCTTCAAGGTCCGCGAAATGTAATGTTCACCATAACGGGCGACGAGATAAAGCAAGGCCACAAAACCGCCTGCCTTAAGCATAAGAATTATCGAAGCCATCGCAACGGCGGCCAGCGAGGCAGCATCGTCGCCGTTGCGCAATACCGGCGCTACACCCAAGAGCAAGGCCATAAGGGCTACGCCTGAAAGATCATCGAGTTCCGCCACATCCACAAAGGTCTCGCCGTTGGCTGAGCCAAGCGCATTGGCCTCGCGCCAAACTTCCGCCGACACGGCGACGCTCGTTGCGGTGAGGGCTGCCGCAATGAAAAGGCTTGGGATATTCGCCAGATCAAGAAGATAAAAGGAAACCAAATAGGCCGGGATTCCGCTGAGAACGACATTACCAATCCAGATCGGCGTCGCTTGCGGCAGTTTCTTTAACAGGCCCTGTAGGTCGCTTTCCAGTCCGACGCGAAACAGCAATACGAAGACGCCAATGCTCGCCAGAAAGTCGATCCCCAGAAACCCCTGTTGCGATAAGAACGACCAGTGGTCATTGGCGAGACGCAGGAGAAAACCCAAAACGAGGAACCCAACCAAGGACGGCACGCCTATCCTTGTAAACCAGGAACGGACCAGAATGGCGACGACGATAAAGGTGCCTGCCAACAGGTCTAACCAGACGATTTCACCAATTTCGGACATTACAAACAGCTTAGGCCATGGACTACGCGATATGTATCGAAAATTTTGTGCCGGCGGGTCACTATGCAGCCGATCATTTTCCGAGACCTTGTCCTGGCCTCGTGATCCTGGGCACCAACCACATCATCGAACCGGACAGACCAAACAACAGCAAGACAAAGCTGAATAAATCCGCCAGCCATGTGCCCAAACCGCCGCCTAACCAACCTGTTTTGTGCAGGTCTGAAAAGATGCTTTCCCAGTATACTTTTCTATGCACCAGTCCTTCGTTTGGCGTAAACGTCCGGCGGGTATAGCGGGTCTTGATGTAGTGATGTCCGGTCGGGATGGACAGGATGATCCGTCCCTTGCCTGTCGAGACAAAAAAGCTGGGCCGGCCATGATAATTTTCTTTCCAAATCTTGCGGATGTGCTGATCGGGCCAAACTGACCCGGCCAGTATTCGAGCGCTTTCGCGGGTGATGGGTGCGGAGGGGCGAAGCGCTTCAAGCTCTTTTTCGGAGAACTCAGCTTGCTGGAATATTGATATGACCGTACGGGAATGGTTCATATAAAGACCGGTTAGACCCATGATCAGCACCCAAGGCAGCACGATGATGCCCAGCCAACCGTGAACAATCCGACGGGTCCGCAGGAAAGCTTCGTCGCCGCCGGCCTATTTCCAGTGATAGGCATTGCTATAGAACATCCTGTGGGCCTCCTGGGTCTGGGCGATGGCCTCACGCAGGATGCTTGGGTCGGGCGTCTCTCGTTGCATGTCCGGCTGACCGGGCTTGAAGCTGTAGCCTTCGATGCTGCCGTTGGGTTGCAACACGACCACATGGCCGGGTCGTCCATACGCGATGGAGAAGTTGTGGGCGATGGCAAAGCGGCCTTTGCCCTTGGCGACGCGCCGCAGATCAACGCCAAAGAAGGGGCTGTTGTAGCTGATGCCGAGTAAACCCATAAGCGTCGGGATAAAATCGATCTGGGCCCCCAATATGTCGTTGCGTTCGGGCCTAATGTGATTTGGCGCATAGAACAACATTGGTATGCGGAAGGCGTGCACCGGTACCGATGCCGCACCATTTATTTTGATGCCGTGATCGGCGACGAAGACAAAAATCGTATCATCGAACCAGGATTTCCCGCGGGCCCGATTGACGAAATCGACAAAGGCCCATTGGGCATAATGCGCGGTGTTTTAAATGCGGCCCATATCATCATTCCATTTGGCCTCCATCTTAGGGAATTTATAGGGCCGATGGTTGGACACAGTCATCAGGGTCAACAGAACCGGTTGGCCATTTGCCGTTTCTTCGTCCATTCGCCGTAAGGCTTCTGTGAACAGATCTTCATCCGAGACCCCCCAGATGGTGCTGAAACTGTCGTGACGAATATCGCTTTCGCCCCAAACGTTATCGAAGCCAATACCCTTCCAGAATTTTCCCATATTATCGAACACGGGATTGCCGCCATACAGCACGGCTGTTTCATAGCCGAACTGCTGTAATAGATGGGGCAGGGATTGCATGCCGTCGGCACCGGGTCGGCGGGCGGTGGAAATGCCCGGGATTGGGGCGAAGGCGGTCTCGGTTGCTTCCAGGCCACGGACGGTGCGGTCGCCGGAGGCATAGATATTGGTGAACATCAGGCCACCTTGTGCCAAGCGATCCAGGTCTGGCGTGATGGAGACGTCAAGGCGATTGTCGAGACTGTCTACAAAAACCGATCCAAAGGATTCCTCCGTGACGACGACAATGTTCAATTTTCTGGCCCTGGCACCAGCCGTTGCGCCATTGTCCACGCGGCGCAAGATATCTGTGCCATTATCAGCTGTTGCCAGGAACGTTGTGTTGTCCTGGGCGACAATGGCGCGTAGTTCGGCAAGCGCCGCCGCGCCGGACATGGTTTGGTAGGAACCGGCATAATCGGTATCGTTGGTCAGGGCCGCCTTGGCCATAGTAACAAGGCTGTTCTTGGCCAGAAGGTTCAGTTCCCGGTTGTCGTTGGTACGTTCGGGCAACAACCAAATCACAAAGACTGTCAGCGCAAGAATGCCGCAGGCCCTGGCGATGCGGAAAATCCGCCCGGCCCAGCCATGCCGCGTCGTTGGCCGATGGATATAATCACCAATCGTTTTGCGACCCAGCCACCAGACGGCCAGGGCACCGGCGAGGAAAAGGGGCCCAAAGTACGAGAGATTGAAAGATTCTTCGAGATTGCCGATCACCTCACGCGGGAACATTAGGTAGTAAACAGCTATACCGTTGAAGCGCTCTGAAAACTCACTCCAGAATACGATCTCGCCAACAAAGACAAACAGCATGGCAAAAGCGAACACGATGACAACGACGTGGCTGAGGCGGCGTGTCAGGTCATATTGTTTAACCAGATTGATGGTTGCGACAATCGCGGTCGTCAACAGGATCGCAACCAGGCCATCAGCGATCGCGCCGATCGGAAACGCCGTGATGAAGCCGGCGATCCCATTGTACAAGCCGATACTTTCGATCTGAGTGGCAATGATGGCGCGACTAATCGTGAAACCAATGATGATGAATAGCCAAAGTCTGATGGCCAGGGGAAAGACGTTCCATAGTTGAGTCTTAGTTGTTGCTTTTATCATTCGATCTTGTCGTGGCCAATTCATGACAGAAGACGTTGCGAATGTGCCCTACGGCTACATTAACATGTTCACGGACGGGTCGGAATCCATAAACTGGATCGCCCAATTCGGCAGGCGCTTAACTTTCCTGTCTGGCTCTTTCGGCGCTCGACGGTGGGGTCGGTACTTTTCGACCAAGGGCTTGATCGATCAAGGTTGGCGCGATGCGTTGCAGCATAACGAAGAACTTTTCGGGCCCGCGTGGGTAGCTATTACGGGCATCCTGCCGTATCGCCCTTAATATTTGGGTGGCGGCCACCTCCGCGCTATCCACAGTCATTGAAAATGTTTCAAGAAAATGATCAAACTGATGGGAGGCTTCCGTTTGGGTGGCGCGCGGCGCGACATAGGTTACTGCGATACCTTCCGCCATCAATTCCCGTCGCATGGCATCGGAGAACCCGCGCAAACCGAATTTGCTGGCCGAATAGGCCGCGAACATAGGATGGCCGATATCACCGAAAACCGAACCCACGTTGACAATCCGGGGCGCGTCCGAAGCGCGCAGCAAGTTCAACAATTCGCGCGTCAAAGCCATGGGTGCCAACAGATTAGTGGCCAATAGGCGCTGCAATTCATCATCTCCGGTGTCATGCATCGGACCAACACTTAAGACACCAGCATTGTTGATCAAGACATCGAGCCGGCTAAATTCAGTGCTAATTGTCTGCCGGATGGCCTGGCGGTCCGGGGCCTGGGTAACATCTGCGGCCAGGACGATACCTTGTTCTTTCGACACTAACAGAGCGCGGGTTTCTTCCAGCTTTTCCAACCGTCGTCCAACCAACAACAGCCGCGCGCCCAGCTTGGCCGATGCCACGGCCAAGGCCCGTCCAATGCCGCTGCCCGCACCGGTGATCAATATGGTCCTGCCCTTAAGCTGCATTGCGGTCTCCCGCGCGGGCATTGTCTATTTCCGTGAAGATGTCGCCATACAATCGATAGATCACCTTGGCGGTATCAATGATGGCGCGTTGGGCTTCGGGATCATCAAGGCCGTTAACAAGGTCCTGGAAAAACGCCACATGCTCTTGATCCAAACTCCCATGCGATGAGAGATAGCTGAAACCGGTGTCGCCTTCGATACCGAGGGATTCCTTCAATCTGGATGCGGCCGCCAGCGCCAGGGCCGCCGACATACCCTCCAGTACGTGCACCATGCCCAGCAAAGCGTATGGCGATATGTGTTCAATGGCGTAATAGGCGTAGGCCACCATTAGTCGGCAGGGCAGATCGCCCCGGCCGTTTCGCACCGCCTCTGCGTCACCGTCCAGATCGCGAATATCGTTCAAAATCCATTCATCGTGGCCCTTTTCCTCTTCGATATACTCGAACAAAGCATCGACATATTTCTGATCCTGATCACCACAGCGGGCGACGGCGCACGACAGCAGCCAGCAGGTGTGGCGAACATGGTGATACGCCTGACCCAGGAAGTCGAGGTACAGGCCACGATCCACCCCTTCACTAAGGGCCCTTTGAATAACCGGGGTCGCAATGAATGCATCGCGCTCCTGGCGGGTTTGCGCCAACAGATCGTCAAAGTACGGCATGGTTGCTTCCTTCTTCAAAGATTTCGGCCAATAGCGGCCCGAAGTGGTCGTGAATTGCCTTGCGCCGTGGCCGGTTATTGGCGGTCAACAGTCCATTGTCGGCGAAGTAGCCCGCGGCTACGGCATGGATTCCTTTGGGTACGGCGTAACCGGGCGCATCTGCGCATAATGTGACGACTAATTTTTGCAGGGCAGCGGCATCTGCGCCATCGAACCAGGATTGCCCCAACATCGACGGTTCCAATATCGCGGCCATGTTGCCATCAGGTGTTGGCAACACGATTGCCCGGCCAATACGCGGGTCGGCAGCCAGCATGGTTTCGGGCCATTCCGGAGAGACATTGCGTCCATTTGCGGTAACGATCAGGTTGTCCTTGCGACCATGAATGTACAAATAACCATCATCGTCGATGTGGCCGAGGTCACCCGTCGACCAGGTCTGCGCCGCCACCGCTACCTTGCCACCAAGGTAGCCTTGCATTACGGCGCCGCCGTACACCATGATCTCGCCATCACTGGCGATCTTCACATCCAACCCGTTGATTGGCTTGCCCACACTGCCCAATCGATCCGCACCAGGGACATTGATCGCCACAACGGAACAGCACTCTGACAGGCCGTAGCCTTCGTATGCCGGTATACCCAACTCCCGTGCCCGCTTGGCGATGGGTTTGGGCAGTGCAGCGCCACCAACGGCAACGAAACGCAGGCTTTCGGGCACAGCGACGCGGCCAACGCTCGCGACCAGGACCCAGGCGGTTAATAGTTGTGGCACCAGAACTGTCGTAGTTGCCGCAGCGGCCAGGGCTGCCTCGGCCAAGGCGACGGCCATTTCGGCAGGCGGCTCGGCCAGAATGGAGGCTGTGATATGGGCCTGGCCACCGACGAGAATGGGCAAATAGATGCCGCAGATATTCTCCAACAACATCGGAAACGGCAATACGGAAAGATGCCGATCGTAGAAATCGGGCTTGGCCGCCGCTATCAGACCTTGGCAGGTGTTTTGCAATTGCGCGGAACCAAGGACGACGCCCTTGGGTTCACCGGTGGAACCGGACGTATAGATGATCCGGTCGCCACCATTGTGGCCATCATCGCTGCTATTGCCGCTGGGGCTCGCCACCTCAGTCTCGTTAGCGCCAATGATCACGGCTTGCGCACCGAGGACGTGCACCCTGCCGGCACGCGCCTCCGTCGTCAAAACAACGTCGATACCACCATCCGCCAGGATATGGGCCAGTTGGCCGTCGGAGAAGAATTCAGGCAGCGGAACGACGCTTCGGGCGTTCAGCCACATTGCCAAGTCGGCGACGATCCAGTCGATGCCGTTGGGGGCCAACAGACCGACGCGGTCCGGCAACTCTGCCGTTTCGCGCGCCACGCCGCCAACCCGGTGCCACAGCCGGTCATAGGTGATGCTCTCATTGCCATCGACAAAAGCGATGGCATCAGGGCGAACACCTCTCCAATGGGACAAGGCCTGCAGAAGGAAATTCATCGCGCCGAAAGACTTTGCTTGGTGCCACAGCTGTTCAGAAAACCGCTCTTCAAGTGGCCCTGTGCTGATTTACCTTCGACGGCGCAAACAACGGGCTGTTGATCGTAGTAGCTACCCCAATTTTCCGGATCGGAGATCCGGTCTCTCCTGGCCTCCGATAATTCAATAAGGTCGATGCCGATCCGCCGGGCCATTCGGCGTAGGCGTTTGGTGGCAGTGAATAGGCCCCAACGATATCCGGCTTCCAACCCAAGGCTGGCGAACCCTTGAAGTAATGCCGCCATAGCACCCGGACGCGCGGCTGCCAGCGCGGTCAGCTCCAGGATTTGTTCGCGTCGAACAGGCTGACCGACCCTGCCTTCGATGGCTGTTTCCGCCGGTACATCGAGATAACATTCCGAGAAAATACCCGAAGCGCTGTCCCGTAATCCAGCGGCACACAACAATTCATCATCAACGCCCAGTACGACAAGGATGCGGTCGGGAAGATGATCAACAGTGGCACCGTATTCGCGCGTAAAAACATCTCCGATTAACGTCTCGGCCTGCGAGAAAAGTCCGTGGCTCCGGGTAAGAATTGCTAATGACATATAAGGCTCCGATGACTGTTGATATTCAGTATCGGGAGCTTTGCTTACATGTGCATTACGGGGTTTTTATTTCGGCGCCAACGGCAGACTAAGCGTGAAAGAGGCACCGCCGTCCTGATTATTCGCGAATGTTATGGTGCCGCCATGGACCTTGGCGGTCTCGCTGACGATGGCCAGGCCCAGGCCGGAGCCGGATTCGGATCGATCCGGACCACGCCAAAACCGGTGGAATATGTTCTCTCTGTCTTCTTCAGGGATGCCCTTGCCTTGATCCCGCACGGCGATGTTGCCTTCGGCAGTGACCTCAACCACAATTTCGCCGCCCTTCGGACTGTGCTCAATTGCATTTTCGATCAGGTTGCGCAGCGCATCACCCAAAGCACCGTAACTGCCGCGCACCATAACCGGCGCCTCATTGGCGGTAAGCGACAGATTTATGTCGTTGGTGATGGCCAGTGGCGCTAGGTAACCGACGGTCTCGGCGGCGACGTCATTCAAATCAACGTCTTTTGCGACCGACAGGTCCTCCGCATCCAGCCGCGATACCTTTAACAATTGGTCGACTAACCGGTTCATGCGTTGAATATCCACAGCCAGGGAAGCGGCAGTTTCGGAGTTGTCCAATTCATCAAGCCGGGCATTCAAGATCGCCAACGGCGTGCGCAGTTCGTGTGCGGCGTTCGCGGTGAATTGCCGCTGCAATGTGAAACCCTGTTCCAAGCGGGCCAAAGCCTCGTTGATGGCCTCGACCAGCGGACGAATTTCTTTCGGAACGTTGTCCAACGGCAGGCGAATGTCGATATTCCGCGGTCCGATGTGGCTGGCCCTCGCCGATATTGCCATCAGCGGTGCCAGGCTGGTGCGGATGGTCCAGATCGCGATGGTCAGCGCCAAGAGCAGGATGATGGGCAGGATCCAGCCGATATGTTCGACGAACTCGGTGATGATTGTATCGTAATATACGTCTCGGTGGATTTGTCCCTGGGCGACATAGAGAACATGACCGGGGAACTCCGACAAAGCGATCGCCAGACTATAATACGGACTGGCACCACCCCGGGGGTTAGGCAGGCGGAAAAAGAACGGAAGGTCCTGTGATGGTGATACCGGTGCGATCAATTGCCGGGCCTTCTCAGAAGACGCAATCGTTATCTTGCCTGCACTATCCTTGATCGCATACAGGAAGCCGTCGCCGGCGTCTCGATAGGCGCTCGTCAAGGCGTCGGGCAAGTTCAAGTTCACCCGTCCACCGCTATTGCTGAGACTACGTGATATCTGCTGCGCCTGAATCTGTAGACTGGCATCGTCCAGGTCGTCTAAAGCCGTCCAGAAATATCCGGCTAGCGTGACGATGACCAACAACATTGATAGCACCAGCACGCCGCCCAGACGCCATGCCAGCATTGCCTGCAACGACCGAATATTTTGGCCCTCCAGCGAGGTGTCCGTGTCTTGTTTCAAGGCGGATTGTCCTTCAGCAGGTAACCGACACCACGTACCGTGTGGACATGGGCGGTCGCGCCGCAATCAACAAGTTTCCGGCGCAGTCGATGCACCATCACCTCTAATGAATTGGATGCGGTTTCCTCACCAAATCCATAGATATGATCCTCCAGCACATCTTTTGCCACGACCCTTTCGGAACGGCGCATCAGATGTTCCAGCAGAGACAGCTCGCGACCGGTCAGAGTGATCGGTTGCGTGGCAATCTCCACTTCCCGGCTGATCGTATCAAAGCGAATATTTCCAATTTCTAAGTGGACGCCAAGCGCACCGGACGGCCTGCGCAACAGCGCTTTCAGCCGGGCGACCAGTTCGGGCATGGCAAACGGCTTCAACAGATAGTCGTCCGCACCGGCATTCAATCCTTCAACCCGGTCATCCAATCCATCCCGCGCCGTCAGGATCAACACCGGCGTTGCATTGCCGCCGCGGCGAAGGTCGCGCAACAGGGTCATGCCGTCGCCATCCGGCAGGCCCAAATCCAATATCAGGGCGTCATATTGGGTGACCGACAAGGCCGCATCGGCGTCACCCATGCTGGCAACTTCATCGACAGTGAAGCCGGCGCGGCTTAACCCACCGGCAATCACGTCGGCCAGCCGGATTTCATCTTCAACCAATAAAAGCCGCATCTACCTGTTTACCGTCTCCCCGTACTACAAGCCGAAGGTGAGACTAGCGCAGCACATATTCGATATTAGAATCATCGCTACCCTTGAAACGAACCTTGACCAGAACCTGATTGTCATCGAACCACAATTCCCGCCTCAAATCACCCTCGATAACGTAGTGGTGGGCGCTGACCGTTTGCCCGGCCACAGTGACATTTTCGCTGCCTGCATCGCGAACGGTAATGTTCATCTGCTTGCCGTGCAAGGTGTTCAGGACTGTACCACCGGCCAGAATACCTTCGTGCCACAGGCTGGCCGTGATGATCTTCGAAGGTGCTTTTGACGCCTGACCATCGCCCATGACAGACAGTCCGTTGCTGTCGGCTTTCACGGCAAGGGTATGTTTGGTGCCATCGTCATCCGTACTGGACGCCAACTCCGCCAGTTGACCATTGCGCCAAAGTTCCCGCCCTTCATGTTCGAAGACGTAGGCGGTAACGAACAATACCTTGACCTTGATCTTGGTCCGAATGTCGACCACCAAAGTATCCGCACTTTGCTGGAACGAGAGAACATGACTGCCAATAGGATTGCCTTCACGCAAGACGGTGAATTCCAGCTTGCCGCTGACAGGTGCGGCGGCGTGGGCGGCGGCAGTCGAAAGCGCAATGACTGAGAACAGAACGAGGGCGAGGACAGTGTGTGGAAATTGCTGTGACCGCATGATCATTTTCCTTAGATGCGTCAATGATCCGGCAAAACTATCCGCTGCTGCTTACGGCTAACTTACGGTGTGCTTGCGTCCAGCTTACGCCTCGGCGGTCGCCGTCGTGGGTCGCCGTCGTGGGAATGAGGGTTCGCAGGTCACCTACCGGACCGTCGCCAATGGTTGGAATCCGCGCCTTTATGTCTAACCCTTCGCCCTTTGGCCTGCCCGCAGGACCCGGCATGAACATTTCTACCGGCCATCCAGAACCTCTCGCACCTGCTGGGCCAGGGCTGAGGTTCGATAAGGTTTGTTGATCAGCACCGCATCCTTTTCGAGCCCGCCGCGGCGATCAAGAACTTCCCGTGTGTAGCCGGAGGAATATATCACAGCACCATTCCGATAGCGTTCCCGGAAGACGTCAGCAATATCGCGCCCATTCATCCCCCGGGGCAGGATCATGTCAGTCAGCAACAGATCGATCACCTGGGATGCGTCCATAACCTCCAGCGCCGCCGGGCCGTCCTCTGCCGCCAGGACAGCATAGCCAAGGCGTTCGAGTGCGGTGACCAGGAAATTTCGCACATCTTCATCGTCCTCGACCACAAGGACCGTCTCTCTGCCCGTTGGTTTTTCCTTTTCGGAATGCTCGACGCTGATGTCGCTGACCGCCGTGTCTACCAGCCTGGGCAGGAAGACCCTAACCACCGTGCCCTCCCCTTCCTCGCTGTAAATCGAAACCTGGCCACCGGATTGCCTGGCGAAACCGAAGACCATGCTCAATCCCAAACCGCTGCCCGCGCCGACCTCCTTGGTCGTGAAAAAGGGTTCGAACACCCGCTGTTGCACTTCCGCCGGCATCCCGGTGCCGTTGTCGCTAACGGCGATCATCACGTAATCTCCGGGCTCCAGGTCCTCAAACATCGTGATATCATCTTCTTCGAAAACTTTGTTGGCCGTTTCAATGTTCAATCGTCCTCCGCCGGGCATGGCATCACGGGCATTGATGGCAAGGTTCAACAGAGCGTTCTCGAGCTGTCCGGCGTCCACCATGGTCGGCCAAAGATCGACCGCCGGCTTGATCTCGATGGCGATGTCTTCGCCAATCGTGCGCCGGGCCAATTGGCTGAACGGCAGCAGCATCTGGTTGATGTCAACCGCCTTGGCATCCAACGCCTGTTGCCGCGAGTACGCCAACAGGCGATGGGTCAGCTCTGCGCCTCTGTGTGCCGCCCTGAGCGCGATGTCCACGCTTTCCCTGTCAAAATCGTCCGCCATTCCGCCGCCTTCCTGGATCAGGTCCAGATTACCGATGATGGCGGCCAGCATATTGTTGAAGTCATGTGCGATGCCGCCGGTTAGCTGGCCCACCGCCTCCAATTTCTGCGACTGACGTAACTGCGCCTCGCGTCGCTTCAGCTCCGTGATATCGGTGCGGATACCGACTGTGTAGCCGTTCGGCGTCTTGCGCTCGGTAAGCTGTATCCAGGTGCCATCGGCCATTTTCTGTTCGACCAGGTTTTGCCCCTGGTGAAAGTTTTCAAGCCGCTCACGGACCCAGTCTTCCTCCCGCCCGACTGCGTCCACGAACAATCCGCGTGCCGCCGCGTCGCGGGCCAATTCCTCAAAGCGTGTGCCGGGCACGATGAGGTTCTCGACGCCCTTGTATGTCTCGCGATAGCGCTCATTGAAGGTAACGAGGCGATCCTCGGCATCAAAGATCACCACCCCATCGGCCATGCTGTCGATGGCATCGACAAGTTGGTTTCGGGCCTCGACTTCAGCCGTTACATCCTTGCCGCTACCCCGGTAGCCAAGATAGGTTCCATCAATGTCAAAGAAGGGTCGGCCGGAAATGCTTGAGTACATGACGCCGCCGCCGGGCATGGGGCGTTTGTAACGAAGATCGCGGAATGGCCGGCGGGCGGCCAGGTCTTCGCGATGTAGCTGCCATTTTCGGGCCTCACCATCATACGCCTCGAAGTCAAACCGTGTTTTTCCCAGCCGGTCGGCGAATGCCATATCATCTCCAGCACCCACCGTACTTGATCGGTGGGTCAAAAGATGTTCGGCGTCTGTCTCCCAAAACCAGTCGGAAGTCGCCTCGGCAAAGTCGCGGACCCGGTTCTCTGCTTCACGCAATGCCGTCTCGGCCCGTTTGCGTTCGGTAATGTCCTGGTTCATTCCCAAAACGCCAAGCAGCTCGCCATTCGCATCAATTATCGGGACACGGTGAATTAAACTGTGCTGCGTTCCACCATCCCGCATAGGAATATCGTGTTCGTAAATGATGCTTTCACGTTTCTCCATCGCCATTTTGTCCCGCGCCATCGCCATCTTCGCGTAGTCGGGTTCGAAATAGTCCTCTGTGGTTCGGCCAATCGCCGACACGGGATCAACGCCGTACCATTCTGCATTCTGTCTGTTGCTGAAGACAAAGCGGCCCTCGGTATCTTTCATATAGATCGCTATCGGCGCGTTATCGAGAATGGTCCGTAAACGGGCTTCGTTTTCCCGTCGACGCGCTTCATTCTCCCGTAATTCGATTTCCAGGCCTTTTTGCGTATCGATATCGACCACGACCGACTGAATTGCAGCCTCGCCATCCCAATCGATTTGCCGGGCCATGTTTCGCAGCCAAATCAGCGAACCGTCTTTCTTTCGCCATTGCTGCTCATACTGCGTCGATCCGATTTCGCCGCTAAGGCGTGCATCACCGAGGGCGGCTAATCTCTCCTTGTCTGCCGGGGCCACGAGTTGCAGGACCGATTCCATGGCGAGAAGCTCATCAACCGAGTATCCGGAAATTTCCGCAACGGTTTCATTAACATACAATAACTTGAAATCCCTATGGATGATGACGCCTTCAAGCGCCCCTTGCGTCAAGGTGTGGAACCGCCGCTCGGTCCTCTTTAGCTGTTCATCCAGGTGTTTGGCTTCGGTATGGTCTTCGACGATGCCAAGTAGCGTGACGCGGTCACGACTGGGATCGCTAATAATCGATATCGTTAGTTTGCACCACAGCGTGACGTCCCGATCTTTAGGCGTATAGCGCATTTCGATCGTGAAGCTGTCGATTTCACCGATCAGCAATCGCGCGGTCTGGGCGATGCAGGCTGCATAATCGTCGGGGTGCGTGAATTGGTCGAACCTCAGAGAAATAAGCGCCTCGGCGTTAAGACCCATAAGATCGCATAGTTTTTGGTTGACGCTTAGAAACCGGCCACCAGACGTCATCAGGCCGATACCCACGGCGGCCTGATCGAAGACCGCTCTAAAGCGGGCTTCACTC